>Ga0325405_1003525_pt1 | contig 16077 bp, 9 predicted proteins | sample PopdelMetagenome_21_FD_205663 | JGI IMG/M metagenome (GOLD analysis project Ga0325405, IMG submission 205663) | Populus deltoides microbial communities from Bellville, Georgia, United States - Xylem-Control-R2 | ecosystem: Host-associated > Plants > Phyllosphere > Stem > Wood/Secondary xylem...
ACTCGAACTCGTGATTATTGGAGAGCAAACCCAAGACCTGATCAGTTGAGCTACCTCTCAGGGTTATAACTCTATATTTCTTAATGATACAATGATACGAGAGGTGGTTCTTTAATATTTTGATATTATCATGGATATATTTTATAAGATCTTACGTTTGTGTGTGTGTTTCTACCTCCATCAACAACTTGATTGGATTGTATTGAAAACATCTTTCTTCATTTTCAATTTATTGGTAACATACTGACCGATGTTTGATGAATTCTAGACGCTTTAACTCAGTTTCAGTTTGGTATCATGTCTTTAAATATTTATGGGATTGATATTGAACTTCATCCTAACATGCATATAATAGATCTATGGGAGCAGTAGCTTTGTGCCTTCTTCACGTATGGGATATCCTGGCACTAATCAGCAATAAAAATTGATTCGGGGCGTGCAGAAACCTAAATTTCGGAGGTTGCGGTCATTTATTTGGTTATTAGAAATATGCGAGGGATTGCAGTGTACGCATAACTTTACAAGCTCCAATAATGCCATCGAAGATATAGTTTTACAATCTGACGTAACCTGTGGAAATCGACATGATGATCTTGACAGGACTTATAGCTACCCAATACAATTTAACTCTAAAACAGTGTATTAGGATGGAGTTTTTAGCTTGATTTTTCAACATCTGTTTTGTTAGCTAGATACAGATTAACGAGGCTGACTTTATTTGCAGCGTTGAAAGTGTTTTTTTTTTTTTGGATAAACATAAATGAAAAACGTGTAAGAAACGAACTTAGATTTTGATGTCATTAATTTATTGTACTTGAAAGTATTTCTAAATTTTTTTAATTTTTTTTTAAATTTTTTGTGTTTCTTCTAGCTATTATTTGAATAGCTATTTTAATAATAAATTAATCTGATTATTATTATTATATATATATATATAAACATATGTCTCGGATTTAATATCTAGTTCATGAAATATTGGTGAGAATTAAAATGACTTTAGATATGTGGATCCAACAATTATTCTTAACAGTTAAATATCCATTGATATTTCATTAATCTGCCTTTTCGATCCCCCTACTTATTAATTAAATCTGTTTTCGATTATATGTTTCTTTAATTTGGTAAAGAAGCACTGCACTGGATAATTAATAATCAAGAGCATAAAAAATTATTGCACAATATTGATATTTAATGCTCCTCGGGGAACTGGATAATTTATTCAGGTGATATCTGTGTCTTTTTGAAGAATTAATTCTTCAATCAAAATCAACTAAACAGGGTGGCTCATACTGCTATACAAAGCTGTATAACAATTTTAAAAAAATAATAATAATATATATAAAATAATATTTTTTTATTTTTTTAAATTTATTTTTGATACTATCACAACAAACAACTCAAAAACATTAAAAAAATTAATTTAAAACTAAAAAATAACCTCAACATATCATTCAATCAGGAATTACCGAAAGTTACAGTTCAACACAAGGCATAAATAAACAGCGGGTCAGAAAAGCATCTCGCACAAAACTAGTTTCCAAGTTTAACAAATTAAGCTGATCGATCATAATCATCTCCTTTAGTGCATTAATTAACAGTTAAGCCTTCTTCACCATGCATGATTCCTTTCTTTCCACACAGAGTAGAGAGGAAAGAACACCAATCCAACCTTAACACAGCTAATGAAAGGCATTTCTTTTTCTTCTGTAGATTTTGCTTTGCCCAGCTAAACTCTGAACAACAATTAACTGCTCTCTTGCTCCTTCGTACGTATAGCAGGGCAAGTAAAGTATAGATCTGTTCAGCTGGGGCTTGATTTCATAGTAAACATACAGGATCAATATATATTCCTGCCCAAATACTGCTTCTGCCTCAGTACTTTATTATTGCCAAAACCTTAATTTGTATCATGTTTTTTTCTCTTCAAGTGCCTTGTTTTGTCTCTTAAAGATGTACGGAATTGGAACTAGCTTAATTAACACCATCATCAAGCTTCTGCTTCAATAGTTTATTGCCATTTGCTGTTTTTTGGTGGATGTTTTCATCATTAATTCATCATCTCTTTTTCTTTTTTTAAATTTCTTTATATATCTATTTGATTTGCGCAAGCATCTAGAAACTGATCGAAAACGCAGGTGGGCACAAAGACACATGCACATGTAAAAATGCACATCATATCATATCATATCACTACTCTCCTCTTACACATCATGATCTCATATGGGATTGAAAGGTTAACAACCTCTAATCACTCAAAGATTTGACTAAAAATCTCCAATATGCTCCCTCCAGTCCAATATCAGTTGATGAGAATATCCCCACTTGGTAATTTGTTAGTGATCGATCGGTTAATTAATTCTTGACCTTGATCCAAAGTGATGTGCGTGTAAATGGCATTTAGCTGATATAAGTTAGTCAACTGAACTTGTTGTTAATTACATATACACAGTATAATTAAGACGAGAAGATGAGTAATATTTGAACTTAATTAATCTACGTTCTTGAATAAAATAATAAAAGCTATGCATATACTCTTACCTACCTTGCCCAAATTAAACCACACAATGTCCACATTGTGGCATTGTACCTCTTTGCTTGTACAGTCATGTATGTATAAAACAAGAAAAGAGGAAAAAAAGAACAACGTAATAAAAATTTGGGACTGGGGTTTAAAAATTTAACAATTTTGGATTTTAAAAAAAAATATTACTAATAAGGTAGCTTTTGGAACGCAACCCAGAAATCATTTGGTAAAAATTTAAAAAACAGTTGCTTATAATTATTTTTTTATGTTTTTAGATTGTTATAATATGATGATTTTAAAAATAAATTTTAAAAAAATAAAAAATATATATTATTTTAATGTATTTTCAAATAAACAATATTTTAAAAAATAAGTGTTATCATATTACTAAACGATAATGAGAAGCATTAAAATATTTCTAATTAGTGTTTTAAAATTAGGGAGAAATTCCAAGAAATATATATCACCTAATTAAGAGAAATCAAAGCAATATTTCTTGGAAAACTTCCAATAAATATCACCGAAATATTACCTAATTATGGAAAATTTTTGAGGTGGTTGATAGTTGAGCAGATTGGGTTGTAGTGATAGGGGGATGAGTGGCATGAGATCTTTGTCCATAGAAGTGACCCTCTTTCTCCTGTAGATCATAAAGACCACGACGGATGAGAGAAGGAGATTTCAGTGAGAGGAATGCCTCCGCGAGCTATAGTAGCGTAAAGAGGAGGAATGAAGAGGAGAGCTATCACCTGATTAAGAAATATTGAAAAGAAATCGCAGACTGCTAGCATATATAGTATAATATTGGGTTTCCTGACTAAAGAAATATCACCTAATTAAGAGAAACTAAAGCAATCTTTCCTTCCATTAAAATCCTCAACTTCCGAAAAGATAATGCACTGACCTAAGAAGGGCAGGTGGGCTACAACATCAAATGCTGGAGGCAACGATTTGTGAGTGGCCAAGTTTGCATCTGAAGGCCCTAGGGTTTATAAGTATAGACCCCTCTGTTTAAAAAGTTTCCAGAAAAATAAATACCAAGATCCATGCCAAGAGCAAAAGTTAACAAATGGGCCATCAATTAAAACTTTCGTTCAGTGATTTGGGAAAGGCAACAGGACACAATCACATGAATTTAGGTTAATTTGGGTATATTTTTTAAATTGTTTTTGTCAGATTTAATATTTTTTTAAGTTTTAGCCATTAATATTAGTTTGATTCGAGAATCAACTTTATAATTTATTTGTTTTTTTATTAGATTATTTTATTGGCGTGATTCATCTCACAGGATTTGACGAACTTACCCGAGTTTGCTGGTTTTTTTATTTTTGAAAATTTTTGTTATTTTTTTTTTAGTTTCAACATTCTACATTTGGATTATTAGAGATTGACCATCATAATTTTATTTATTTTATTTTTATGGAGTTATATCGATCTCATGACTCGGGTCACAGGTTTGACATGTTAACTCAGGTTGACTGATATCATTTGTTTAGGTCAATTTTTTTATTTTTTTTATTTCATCATTTAATATTGAATTGTTTGGGAATTGAACATTGTAAAAAAAATTAAAAAAGTTTTTTTTTATGCAAATCATCATAGTTACTTTTTTTTATTTAGTTTATTTATAGTAACTACTTTTTTTACCGTATAATTAAATAAAATTAGTTTATTAATTCAATTGAATCCAAAACTCAAATCACATCTTTTTTATTTTTAGAAACATACTCTCGAAAATCTTTTTTTATGCGAAAAAATCTTGGTCTGAACCAATAACTCGAACAAGCTATCTAGTTATTTCTAATCCTTAATTAGGAATCTTTCAAGAAATGCCAGCCACTTTCTTGCACCTAGTTCAGTCACTAGTTGAAACCTTTTCAACATTTTGGTGACGATAACTATATATACCGCTAACTCTTCTTTAATCATCTCATTAATTAGAGGATAATTCTTTTGTTCATTGATTCTTCTCTATATGTACCCGACGGGCAGATTGCAAGCACTGTCAGCTTAACTTCTGTACAGAGGAAAGGAAGTCTAGTGGTTGGTGATGGCATGTATTTTGTTTACCAAATAAAAAGTAATTGTTCGTTTGTTTGCAACTCGGGAGGTGATGCCCGTTTAAGAGGCCGTTTGTTTACGGGGTAGAAATTGTATTTCAATCAAAATACAAGAGCTAACCGTTTGGCAAAGGGAAAATCATTAATTACTGTTCATGGAGCTCATCACTTTCTGTGTTTGTAACGCAGGATTGGAAGATGCAAATGTAACATGCTTTTCTTGCGCTGTAGTGTTAATTGCATTGTGCAATTAACATGAACAGCGCAAGTGGATGCATTGTTCATGACCAATGCAAGAAAATTACACTGTTCACTTGGACTGCGTGGACTTTTTTTTGTTAATTTTTAAAAAAAAAACTAGTTTAGAGTGAATTTTATACATGATAATATTTTATCTAATTTTATTACACGCTAAAAAATTATGGAAACTGTAGTTCTTGTAAGATAAATTTTGTACGTAATGGAATTGTAGATAGTTTAATAGAACAATAAATTTTTTTATATAAAGTATGATTTATTTCATGATGTTACCGTAATAGTTAAATCCACAATATTTAAATTAAAAACCATCAATATTAATTTATATTTTTTAAAATTATTTTATAACCTCAATTTTAAAAACATTCTTAACCAAACACATTAAACTACTTTTTCTTCAACCTCAATTTCAACCACAGTTTTAACCAAACACTTATTTTTTTAAAACAATCATAACTAAAAGTACTTTTTATAAAACAACTTTTTTTAAACCATAACAACTACTGCAATACTAAACACACTCTAAAAATTGCAGCAGGACAAAAACACAGGACTTGAAGCATTTTGATTATCATTAAAAAAAATAAAAGACATGAAAACCTTAATGTGGAACATATACACGCTGGCATTGAAGCCCGAAACAAAGTCAAAATGTAGGCAGGTACAAATTCAATTCAAGGACCAAACTAAGCCACATTAGAGAAGAACTACACCTTGAGGAGGAGAACCTTGAGGAGGAGAAGTTGCTGTGGGCAAGACATAGAAAACTATTCGTTATAATAGTATAATTATTATATTATTATTATTATATTGTTGTTTGGCTATTAAAATTTTGAACAGAAATTGGGAGCAAGATAGCCATTTCGCTTTGATATAATTGTTTTTTTATGAATTGTAAAGGGTTAGTTTGGTAATTTTAATTTTTAATATATAATAAAATTACTTATTTAACCCTAAAAAAATAATTTAATGTTTACTGCCCTAGGACAATTTTTATAGTTTTATTTCTTTTAATAGTCTAATTGCCTTGATGTCTTTAAAGACGAAAGCAATTGAACTTTCACCCAATAGTTTATTTTTTTTTTGTCATTAATTTTATATTGTTTTTATTGTAATTTTCAAATGCAAGGGTATTATTGTAAAATACATTCATTAAATAAAATTTAAAAAAACAACATACTAGTGTGTATGTTGTGTGGATAGCCCCCGCTTCGTTCGGGCGGTATATTGGGGTCATTCAACACCAAACATTGTCTTCTAGAGCGATATTTGACAGGTCTCGGTGCCCTGACCAGATGAGGCAGCGCATGTTCCAATTTTTATGGCGGTTTGGCGCCAGCAACCATTTTGTCCCCTTTCTTTTCTCCTCATACTTAAATTTTCACGCTAACCCCCTAAAAATTCAAGAGCAGCCCTTTAATTTTTTTTTTTGTTCTTCATATTTGGTCCTTTTCTTTTTTATTATATTTTTTTATCTTGAATAATTTATTGAATTTGGTCCCCATTTTTTTATTGCTATTTTTTTAGTTAGAATCATTTTTTCTATTGATTTTGTTTTATGATTTTCACCCTCCTTTGCTCTCTTTTTTTTTCGTATAAAATTTAATTATTGTTCTTTTGGTGGCCAATTTTTTAACCTCGACAAGTTTTTATTTTAAGTTATAAATGATTTTATTTTACGAGTTCACCCTGTTTTATTTTTTTCCAATCAAATTTAATCATTATTCTTTTGATTCCCAGTTTTTTTTTGCTTAACAACTTTTCAAAAATTATATTTTTAAATTGGCTCACAATAAACTTCTTGATTGGATTTGGATCTAGGGTTTCATGGGTTATGGGTTTTTAAAATTTGACTAACTTTAGGATATTTGCTTAGGTTTGGTTAGTTTTTACAAATGTTTTTAAATTTCACTCCTTATAATTTTTATCTTTAAATTTTGGTCCTCATTCTTTTAATTTTTGTTTATTTTATTTGACATTATTTTACCAATCTCATCCTTTGAAATTAAATTGGTTGAGAATTGGGCTTCTTGATTGAATCTAGGTCAAAGATTTCATGGGTTGTGACTTTTAGATATTAAACCATGTATAAGAGGTATGTCGGGTTTACTTGTTTTTTTTTCTAAATTGATGTTTTCATATTTCTTTTATCAAATTAATCTATAAATAATCTATCAAGAACTAAATATTTTTCAATTTCATCCCCTATATTTTTTTTAATCTTTGAAATTTGTTCCCCATTCCTTTAATTGTAATTTATTTTATTTGGGATCATTTTTAATTGTTTTTTCAAATTTCATCCTCCATGAGTTTTTTTTCTATCAAATTTCATCCTCATTTTTTTTGTTGCTGTTTTTTTTTCATGCAAGTTTTTTGTATTAATATTTTTTTTGCGATTTCATCTTTCAAAATTAAGTTTGATAAGATTTAAGTTCCATAATTGAATTGAAGCCCGAGATTTCATAACTTGCAAGTTTTAGAGATTAGACCACGTTTAGGAGGTTTGCTTGGTTTTTCCTCTTTTTCTTATTTTTAATCTCTCTTTTTTTTTTGTTTTCTTATCTTTTGGGTTTGATTCTATGAGATTAGCCCTCTATAATATTTTTAATTTCACACCCTAATATTTTTTAATCCATAAATAATTTATCATATTACAAATACTTTTCAATTTCAACCCTATTTTTTAATTTTTCAAATTTGATATTTATTTATTTAATTGCTATTTATTTGGTGTGGGATTATTCTAATTTTTTAAAAACATTTGATCCTTCTTAGATGTTTTTCTCTCAGATTTTATCATCATTCTATTTGTTGCTTTTTTTTTTTTGCTTTGATTAATATTTTTTCAACGATTTAATCTTTCAAAATTAAATTGATTAGCCATTAAGTTTCTTGATTGAACCCGAGTTTAGGAATTAACGAGTTGTAAGTTTTTAAAATTAGACCAAGTTTAGGAGGTTCACCTGAGTTTTCTTCGATTTTTCCTCTTTTCTTAAGGTGATGTTTTCTTCTTTTTATTTTTTAAAGTTGTACTTCTTTTTATTTTTTTTTGGTTTTCCTTCTGTTGGGTTGGCATTAGGTTGTTTGATTATTCAAATAGGCTCAAGTATGGTTCTTTATATCTTTTTTTGTTGTTTTGTTTTTATCAATTTATTTGTTGTTTGTTTTCATATTATTTAAATTAAAACTTGAACCATTGACTCGAGACTTATATTTTTTTAGCCTAGCATTTTTTTATGTCAAAAAAGTTTTGCTCGACCTGGGGCAAAGCGCAAACAACATGTCTAGTCTAACTCTAACCAAGGATTATTATGATTCTTTTATTAAATTTATTATGATTTGTTATCTTATACTTGCTTCTGAGAACCCAAAACTTTATTTATAATTTTTTTGGCTACTACTTATATAGAAAACTATATGACTTCAACTCAATAATTAGTTATCCTAACCATGTTGATCATCAAGTACTACTTCGATAAAGAAGATTTCACCATCATCTTTTGTGGTGTATGATGACAAACTTGAAAAGTTTAATGGGTTGAACTTTAAAAATTGGTGATAAAAAAAATGTTATTATATCTTATCATCTTAAACTTGGCTAAGTTCTTATTTAAAGCAGCATTAAAGTTGTCTGAAAATGAATTTCATTCCATTATTATGGAAAATATTGATGCATGGAATCATAATGATTTTATGTGCAAGAACTATAGCTTGGATGGATTGGACAATACATTATATAATATGTATAGTTCAATCAAGAGCACAAAGGTGTTATGGAAAGCTTTGGACAAAAAAATATAAGGTCAAAGATGATGGTATGAAAAGCTCATAGTCGACAAATTTCTAAATTTCAAGATGGTCAGCTCATGAATTATGATAAGCCAAGTTCAATAGTTTTAGTTCATCTTGGTATGATATTCATGCTAAAAGAATGGTTCTAAGTGAGTCCTTTAAAATGGCTGTAATTATTGGAAAAAAAAATATCACCATGTTAGAAAGACTTCAAAAACTATCTTAAGTATAGGATAAGAGAATAAGAGTTAAAGCCCTCATATTAAGGATAAGGACAAAAAAGGAAAACAAGTTGGCTGAAAGAAAAGCCAACTCCTTTGGAATGACCCTTAAAGCAAATATTATGGAATAAGTGGCAAAGTCTTATAAGGAAAAAAATTGTAAATGGGAAGGGATTTTCCAAGAAGATCGATGACAAAAGTTTTATCTGCAACAAGACTAAGCATTTGGCTAAGGATAGTAAAAAAAGGCTCAACAAGAGAACTTTAAAAAGGGAAGGACTGCTCAAGCCAATATCATCGAGATTAATCACTTCACTAATAATTTTTTTAGAAATTAACTTATTTATTGTTGTTTTTAAAGTCAACCTAATCAACAATCCTGAGCAGTGGTTAGTTGGCACTAGTGCAACAAAGCATGTATGTGACAATAAAATGATGTTTTCCACTTATAAAGAAGTGGATGGTAAATACTTGTACTCGGAGAATTCATTAACCTTCAACATACTAGGTGTTGGGAAGGGCATACTGAAGATAACTTTTCAAAAAGCTTATTACATTCAATAATGTTCTTTATGTTGCTAATATTGGAAAGAACTCAGTTTTTGACTCATTATTGAGTAAAATTAGTTTCAAGATGGTCTTTGAGATTGATAAATTTATACTCTCTAAAAATGATATGTTTATAAAAGAAAAAAAGAAAAACAAATGTCTTTATGATGGCTTTGTTAAGATGAATATAATGACCATTGTTATTGCCCAATTTTTTACCTTATTTTTCAAAAAAAAATAGCAAATAACAACAAAAACCCAAAAAATATATTCTTGACGTATTTGCATAATTTACAATGTCTTTTCCAAAGAATTTAAAATTAAATTGTCGGTAACATGGTTGGGTTAGCTAGATCTAGCTCGGCCAGTATAGCTAGGCTAGATCCAACCTAAAAACAAAAAAAGAGAGGGTTTGATACTGGGTTGGGCCTGGCCCTAAGCCCAACCGGCCAATCCTCTCTAGGCTAAGGATGCGTTTGGAAAAACACACTCTTATGCCTTCCCCTTTTATTTCACTCCTTTTTATTTTGATATTTGGTCAAACAAGTCCTTTTTAGATATCAGAACCTCCTCGCAACAACAACATAATACCACCTCCAAGCCAGGAAACCATCTTCATCATCTTCTTTCTTTTCTTTTCTTTTATGTATAAACATGCAGAATGTGAATTATGATTCACTTTCTACATGTTTACTACACAACTTACAATACTAAAAAAGGAGTCTATTAGTAACTATCTAGTCTATTGCAGATAAAACTAAAATCTGTTGCTGATAAAAATCAGCAATGAAATTAGTAAGAGATAATGTAAGATGCAAATAAGAGATGCTAATTTTTTAGCAACGAATTATTAGTTGCTGATTTTTTTAGCAACAGTTTATCTATTGCTGAAATTCGGTTGTTGATTGTATAAATCAACAATGAATATTTCATTGTGCCGACATACCTTGATCCATATTTGATGTCCAAGCTTGGTATCCCATGTTACTAAGAAATTTTTTGATAGAAGTCATATCCTGCTGTAGTGATAAAATATGACCATCTATTTCCTTTATTTGCTCTTTCACTACTTGAATTGATGAACTTGAAGGTGTTGACTCCACCATATAGGATTGTGATGAAGCAGTCGTACTAACCATGGATTTTGGCATACCAGGCGCATCATATATTCTACCCTTGGTAACTCCTCCTATAGCCACACACCAAGCTGCTTCATCAAATAAAGGATGATTTTCCAATCAGTTTCATATCTTGAAATCATTTTTTTTTTGTAATTCTCCTACAATAAAATTAAATATAATAATAAATTTATTTTAATTTTAAATAATAATTAAATTACATAAAAAATATTTGCAACAACTTTTTTAGACTTGTTATCTATGAAGGTTTCAGGCTATTCGACACTCTGATGCAACACTGAAAACACATCATCCCCTAAAGTTTCTTTCCACCTGCTTTTTCTTGCTATCAATCAAAAAACAATATTAGAAAATATAAATATAAAATTTTGAAGTCTATTATAAAAAAATTAAAAAAAATCCTTATCATTCTAGCTCGATATGATGCAAATGACATCGTACCTTCAGAATGACTGCTTAATTTACCATCTGTTTCAGTTAGCTGATTACTCCTTGCAGATTTTGATCTCCTTCGAAATTCAGGGGTGGACCAATATCTTTAATCATTTGATTTCAATCGTCATTATTTATCCAAACTGGACCTTTATTAATGCAATCCATAATATTTATGATATTTCTGACTGACATAGTTCTCTTACGAGCTCGAGTCAACTGCTAGTTCAAAGCAATTCTAGTCTTATCTTCCCAAACCTTACGAATAATTGGTTCATCGTCCTTAAAAAAAGTATATTTTTTCTACCAAAAACACAAAGACAAAGCTCAACATAGTTGTTAACTAGCCTCTATAATTCCAATGCATAGACAACCAGTAGCTAAAAAGATGAACATAAAATATTATTAAAATAATAATAACTTCTTAACTACATCATAAAATGGAATTTAATTTGTCTTATATTCTTATTATTATAATATTTTTTTTAAAAAAATATATGAGTTGGTTTGACACAATGAACCAAGGTCATTAAAATAACAAATAGTTAAGATTGCTAAATGAATAATCATGCAAACTAAGAACTCTACTAGTACGTCATCGCTCAATATTCAACCTTACACCAAACAAAAGTCTCGGATAAAAAATGCTCGCTGAGAACAAAAGAAAAATCATGAACCAAAAGAATGATATGGGTTCACGGTCATATAATCTAATTACAAGAAATGATGCCCTGTACGAATCCCAGGTTCAAACAATTATAGAAATTTCATAGTATCTTAACTCATATCTTTACAAAGGAATGCCATCAATAAGTGTTACATATATTAATAAGAAATGCATCACCAAAGTAGAAGGCAATCATGTTTTAAACCTCTGCAATATATGGGGACAAATAATGAAAGTTCAAACTTATTGTTTCTTAAATCTTAAGTCTTATGTTTCTTTATGGCTTTATAATAACATATTTTCATTATATATAGATTTTTGCATCCTCCTGCCAAAATAGCTACCTATTTCATCAACACATAATTATGTCTAAAATTAAAATACAAATGTATAATCTCATACCTTAAACTCTTTAAAGAGTTCATCCCTATAAGATAAATCAACTCTTTCCCAATGTGCCATGCTCTTTTAAAATTTGACCTCAAAATAAGTCCAATCTCACGCCCACACGATGAGCTATTGAAACTTAAAAAACGATAAAGATTCATTAAAATAATGAAGCTTAAAAAATAATTATAAAGCACAATAACCTTATAAATTTCAACTTACTCTGTTGTTCCATATAGATAAAGCTCTTTCTTTTTGTAATTGGATCTTTATGTATGTCAAAACCCTCCTTTTGAACCATTTGCACATGATGCAATAGAGAAGATGTTGAATCATTGATTGATGGGACGTCATCTTGATCCTCTGAATCTCTAACAATACAATCGTCTCCCTCATCACCTAATCCTCTTGCATTAACATCATCTCCCCCATTTTCATCATTATCACCATTATCACTATCTACTATCTCATAGCGTTCTCCTCTATCTTGCCCAACTCTCTCACCTCTCCTAACAACCTTACCCCTCCAATCATAATAACCCCCATCAACATTATATCCTCCAAAAGTATATGGGTGATCTCGAGGGAAACCTTCTTAAGTTTGAAGTAAATCTTGAAAGTGAAAACCCTCGTATGATTGATAATCATCCCTTCTCCCATAATCTTGCTAAATATGATATATACTCAAAGTAGGATTATAGCAATCATGCAACTCATGATGAATAAGTTGATGAGAAATGGATGCTTGGTTATTCGGGCCGGATGAAGGGCTATTTGATCTAGATGAAGTGGTCCTATTACTCCTGGAACATAATATAGAACCATGTTGAGGCATGATAGATACCTGAAATAGAATAAAAAATTAGCATCAATAATAAACATTATAAAATAAATATAACTGAATTATTTTTAATTACTGAACATAAACTAATTAAAATAATAATAAAATAATAAAATAATTATTTTTAATTAATACCATTAATACAAACACAACTTATATCACTTAAAAATAAATCCAAATACAATAAATAAAAAAATAAATTTTACAGTAAATCATCATCATGCTGCTCATCATTATCATGACTCATAACCACATCATCATCATTATCATAATTATCTTTTAACATCATCATCAAATTCTTCTTCTGAAACCCTTTCAGCTTTTACCGAATTTACATGTAACTGAAGCAATTCATAATGGTTGATTTCTGGATAATATAATGCTTCAACAAATATATTTGGATCATCAAGTGTCTGGGTGGGAAGGACACGACATGGTTGAGAAATATCATCTGAATGAGCGACATCAAATGATTTCATATTGTTATCATCTTCAATAAATTCACTCATGTCAATATTATAGCAACTTCTAGCGGTTGTCTTAATAACTGTCCACCATTCAAAAGATTTATTATCAGGTGGACATGTATAGTAGACTTGTTGACATTGTTACGTTAGCACAAAATCTTCATTTCCATATAGTCGAGAAGTATGCTTGATTTCAACCAAACCATTTGAATTATGCATTCTAATTCCTCTTCTTCTATCATACCAATGGCATTTAAACATGAATACCTTGCACCTCCTCCCTAAATATTTTAGCCGAACAACTTCTTCAAGCATTTCATAATAGCACCTACTCCTTAAATATTCATTGTCATCATAGCAACTTCCTTTCACACAAACCCCACCATTCATCATCTTTTTAAATCGACTATAATTTTGAGTATGAAATTTAAAATCATTTACATAATACCTATCATAACATTTTACTAAATTTGAACAGCCCATAGCAAGTGCAGAGATTTGATTCCCAGTTCCATTTGATTGATATTCAACCTAGCACAATATTTAACACCATAAAAATATTTTTTCAAAAAAATAATTTCTTAAAAGAATAAAATTGAATTAAAAAAAAATTATTTTATAAAACTACTTATGTTATTTTTTAACCAAATTGGAAAGATCTCCTCGCATAATTTTTCTATTTCGGCTTCGCTCGCATGTGGTTGTTGTGACTTTAGCTCTTGATGATATTGCCTAAATTATAAACATTTTGTTTTTAAAATTAAATTCTTAAGAATAAATAGGGCTTCAATTCTTCACAACTAAAACAAATATAGTTATATGCAATTTTCATTTCAGCATGTGATAATTATCTTTTATACGATTTTCTAGACAATTTTTTTCCCGAGTAAGAAAAAATTAAAAGTTGTCCATCAAGACTTTTAAGGCCACCGTTATCATTTCTTGGAACTGGATTCCATATTATTTGCACGTCATCACTAAAATAATAAGATGCAAAATTTATAATTTCATCAATCAAATATACTTCACATATGAAACCCTTAACTTTAGCTTTATTGGTCACTTTTTCTTCAAATAAAACATATACCTATATCATTGATATCAATTAGTTTGGGAAAAATGGAAAATAATAAAAAATAATATGATATGAATACTGTCATAACCTATTTTTGGGTCACCTCAAATTTTTTTTTCTTTTCTTCAAAAAAAAAAAAAACTAAACTGCACGGTGCTGTTTTGAACGGCACTGTGCAGCTTCTTCTCCCCTGCAAATGCAGAGAGGGCAAAAAGGATTTTTGAAATTTTTCCCGCTATTCTTCCCTTCTCTCTCTCCACCCCACTTGTCGAGAAATCCCGCATGACCCATACCCACACCTACACAACCATACCCTGCAACTCCCACGCCACCATGCCCTGCACTTGGACAAGGTATGGTGAACCTCTCCCCCGGCTGCCTATAAATACAGGGGAGAGAACAGAACCAGAGGGGGGGACGATTTTTTGAGAAAGAGAGGAACACCAGGGGGGGCAAAATTTTGGAGGAGGGAAGGTTTTGAAAAGAGAAAAGAGGAGAACATTTGAAAACAGAGAAGAGAGAAACCGAACAGAAAAAAAAATAGAGAGAGAAGGAGAACTGAGAGAGAGGAGTGAACGAACTGAAACAGGAAGAGGAAGATTTATTTGAGATACAGAGGAGAGAAAGCGAAAACAGACGTGGGGAGGGAAAAACAGAGACTGCGGTCTCTGCACAGAGGAGAAGAAGGACCGTTCCTCACCACCTGGGCACCACCGCTGTGCTTCCTCTCCACTGCCACAACAGCACCGTCATCCTGCCACCATCAACGCTGCCAGAAGAGAAACAGGACAGAACAGAGAGGGAAGAAGAAAAAACAGAGACCGCGGGCTCTGCACAGAGGAGGAGAAGAAAAGACAGCCGCACCACCGCCTGGAATCATCATCATTTCTCCTCCCAGCCGCTGCCCCGACCACCTTCCACTACCGCCAGACCATAAACGGGGAAGAACAGAACAAACGAGGGGGAGGGGCAGAGATAGCAGAAGGCAGCAAGAAGAAGAAAAAAAAAACTGTAACAGCAGCATTGCCGCCTGGAATAACGCCCGACTGCCACCGCAAGCCGCTGTCAGCTCAGCTACCAGAGCACTTCCATTTCAGGTAACACTCTTCTCTACTTCTCGTCTTCTTGGTTGGTCTCTTGCTTGCATGCAGAGCGTGTACTGTTCACGTTTCTGTAGCAAGAGAAATAATTAACCGGTTACTGTGCATGAGCATAGTAACCGGCTAATTATAATTACATGGTTACTGTGCTCAGCACAGTAACTAGTATTTTGGTTATGGGCTGGAACATCAGCCAGCCCACGCGGCTGGGCTGAGTCCAGCCCACAGTATATGGTCCGGGTCAAGCCCAGCCCAGGATGAGTGGGTCAGGTCCGGCCCAGTTTTTTTGTAAAAAAAACATTTTTGGAATTTTATAAATTTCCCGTGTATTTTTATGTGATTTTGATTAATATCAAGCAGTATTTTTTATGTTGTTAAAAATACAAAATCCGATATTAAAATATCCGGTTTTCGTCAAAACTTCAAAAATACAAAAACAAATCTGAAAAAAATGTTTTATGCATACAGCCAAGTGTCTCAAAGCTAAAAAATCATATTGTGTTTTTTATACACCAAAAAACAATGTTTTATCATGCATTTTGGCTTTAATAACCAGTTTATTAAA
>Ga0325405_1003526_pt1 | contig 16074 bp, 8 predicted proteins | sample PopdelMetagenome_21_FD_205663 | JGI IMG/M metagenome (GOLD analysis project Ga0325405, IMG submission 205663) | Populus deltoides microbial communities from Bellville, Georgia, United States - Xylem-Control-R2 | ecosystem: Host-associated > Plants > Phyllosphere > Stem > Wood/Secondary xylem...
AACCACTTCCTGCTCGATTTCTGATCTCAGCAGCTTCCTTATAAGCTACTTCTCTATTTAACTTCCCACATATATAAACTCACAAAAATATTGTCTATCCGTAAGAGCGAGAGACAATGGCAAGTGGAGATCTAGAGAGGGGGACAAAGAACAGAGGAAATAACGCAAATTTCCCTTCATACTATGTTGAAACAGCAGAAAAGCAATGGACTTCATGGATAATTCCCATGTTTGTTGTTGCAAATATTGCTGTTTTTATTGTTGTCATGTATGTCAACGATTGTCCTAAAAAATCTCTGGGTATTGAAGGTAGTTGCGTGGCTAAGTTTCTTGGCAGGTTCTCTTTTCAGCCGTTGAAGGAAAACCCCCTCTTTGGCCCATCTGCTGCTACGTAAGTTTCTTCTTTCTTTGCTTAATTTTGTCCAAATTTGTGAGCTTTTATACGCGTTTTCATGTGGGTTTGGATTTGTTTCTTGGCTGGGTGTTGTGTTTGATTTGGGTGTGAAGTTTTGTTAATTTTGGATTCAGACTTTGAGATACTGGGTAGTGGTTTCTTATAATTTGATTTTAGGTGATCTTTTCTTTTGCTTTGTTACTGGTTCTGATTTTGGTATTTTTTCTTTATGCTTGCCACTAGTTTTATTTAATACTGTTATTTAATACCCGGGCTTAATTGCTTTTATGACAATACATAGTACTAGGTGTTCATAAGAAGTATTTGATTTGCGGTTATGTTTTTTTATCTTGCTATTATTGAGAATCTTCTTCTCCACTTTATCTATCTTGAAAATTTGTTCATGCGTTTATGTATTAAGGCAGTGTGGAAATTTAGAGTGATCCATAAAAGTTTTATTACTTTGTTATGGAGTTGAATTTATCCACCAAAGGGCTCTGGAGGAACATTAAACTATTTATAAATTCACTGTATTACCTCCACTTTTAGGGGTACTGGACTTTCCAGAACATAGGTTCCTGTATATGGTTTATAGATCAAAAGCTACAGGATTAAATTTTAATATGTAATTCAATGAAACTTACTATGCATATGATCTCTTAAGTGCTGTAGATTCGTGTCTTCATGGGTTTGATTTAGGGGTGTGATGACATAAATAGTGTTGCATGTCATTAAGTTCTTACCTGACCAATTATTTGTTGCAATTTGTTCAAATCGATGTGCCTTTACTGCTAGTAATATGGTATCTGCAAGCAGCCTTCTAATTCATGTGGCAGAAGAATTTTGTTCGCTGATCTTTACATGCCAATGATTGTGCAGATTGGAAAAAATGGGATCTCTGAAGTGGAACAAAGTAGTGCATGGACATCAAGGGTGGAGGCTCATCACCTGTATGTGGTTGCATGCCGGAGTTGTTCATGTGCTTGCAAATATGTTAAGCTTGATCTTTATTGGGATTCGTCTTGAACAGCAATTTGGGTTTGGTATGTCATGTTCTCTTCTCCTGTCAATTTATATCAGCACTTGTTGATTACGTGCCTTCTTCACATGTTAAGTTGAAATCAACATGCTTGCAAATGTTATAAATCAGTGACTGGAAATATCTCATGCCTCGGATATTATTATTGTTGCACTTTAAGCACATCATCAAGTTCTTATTCCAGTCATCTTTGTGTTTTTACCATTTTATTTAAAATCCGATCATCCTAATATATATTTTGGAAAATAATCTGGCAGTGCGAGTTGGGATTATCTACCTAGTATCAGGATTTGGTGGGAGCATCTTGTCTTCACTTTTTATTCAGCAAAACATTTCTGTCGGTGCATCTGGTGCTTTGTTTGGACTTCTTGGAGCGATGTTGTCAGAGCTTCTTACCAACTGGACAATCTATTCTAATAAGGTATGCTGTTAACCGTTGGTTTCTTTTGCATACATATGAAAGTTTTGTGTTCTCTTATCATCTTAAGATTGATGAGGCCTTGTGTTTTATGGAAGCAATAACTTGACCTAGGAAATATTTACACATACACTCAGCTTTTCCATAGCTACGTGATCTTGAATTGCTAGTTTTGGTCTTAGATTTTGTGGTTGTTTCATATGGTTAATATATTGTAGCAGATATAGATGCTTTCCTGCTACTTATTCCTGGAACTAGGACCATGAGACCAAGACATTCTTTAGAGATAGCTTGTGGTGCGGTTGCCTCAATTTTTTCTTTTTTTAAAAAAAAACTGGATTCAAATAATTTGCAACTCAAAACTACTCTCATTGTTGTAGATTGCTGCTCTACTCACACTTGTGGTCATCATTGCCATTAACTTAGCCGTGGGAATTCTTCCACATGTTGACAACTTCGCCCACATTGGAGGTTTCATGAGTGGTTTTCTCCTCGGCTTTGTTTTCCTACTTCGTCCTCAGTTTGGGTGGGCAAAAAACCAGCATTCTCCTGCCGATGGTCGTGTAAAATCCAAGCACAAGGCTTACCAATATGTATTAATGCTAGCTGCTGCGGTGTTGCTTATTGTTGGGTAAGTTCAAAACCCTATTTTTTTTTGTTTTCAAGCCAAGCAAATGAGATGGGCTAGATTTAATTCAATGCTCCTTTGGCCTCCCCAAACTCCAACTTATCCTCATGAAACCAAGTATTTGCATATCTGCGTGTTTTCTAAAAGCAAATTCTATTAGTGCAAAAACTTGTTTCTAATATATTTATACCATTATGTACATTGCAGATTTACTTTGGCATTGGTAATGCTATTTAAAGGAGAAAACGGGAATGATCACTGCAGCTGGTGCCATTACCTTAGCTGCGTGCCTACTTCAAAATGGAACTGCCGGAGCTGATGAAGATTTTCCCATCTCATCTTCTGTTTGATAATTTTCTTATTCTTTTCATCCTTCCATTTTCCTTGGTTTTCATTTTTTCATTTGTTTGAAACGCTTTCACATATGTACATGGAAGTGACGCTGCGATTGACTTGGACATCAAAGAGATTATAATGCTACTTACCCGCAGAATGGTTTCCCGTCATCACAAATGCATTGCTGTCAAGCATAAAGAAACCTAGAATTAATGTTGTTGAATGGGCCATCAGAAATACGTGGAGTGTTTAAAAAAAAGACCAGAGACATTCTGGCCTGTGACGTTGACACGGTACCAGTTGCACCAAAACACCAACAACCAATGTTAGTTGAAGGATGACAAGTCATTTTTGCTTGCTTGCCCAAACATCTAACAACTTTTGAATTCGAGGGTTCGATTTCGTTCAGTAATGAGAGTTTCCAGAGAGAACGAGTAGCAAAAGAGAAGAAATCATCCGACCAATGCCTAACGAGTTGGTGTGGGGAATACTGGAGAAGTCATGATTCAAGGTTGGAACGAATGGAATACTAGTATTATATGGGATTTATTTATCCCTATTCTACATCGTGGGCGTTAGTGCACAAGTCGGCGAATACCTTAAAGGTTTTGGGCAGGAGTATCGACGACAATGCCTAAATCAAGCCTTTGAAGGCTGTGTATATGTTTTTAGTTGCAGTGGCCGGCGCTCCAGATCAAATTTTTTCTCAATATGAAAAAAAACTAAGGAAAAAAATATAAGATGTGAGCCATTAGATATATCAGTTGGTAATTTAAATAAAAAAAATATAACAGCAGTACATAAAATGACAAAAAATAATAACAAAAAATAAAAAAAACTTTATATATATAAAAAAACAAATGTTAAAAGATTAAACTGTAAAAAAATAAAAATAAAAAAAGCAACAGAAAAAATTAATGATTAAAAAAATAAGAATTAAATTTGATATGAAATAAAAACAGAAGAATAATGAAATTGTAAAACAAAATTAATTTAAAAAACTATTTCAAATAAAAAAATAACAATAAAATGATGAGAAAAAAAGTAAAAAGGGATGAATTGAAAAGACAAATTAATTTTACAAATTATTTAAAATAAAAAAATCATAATAAAAGAAAAACTAACCAAACATGAATAATCAACAAATTAAAAAGCTGTTATATAATTTTCAAGGGGCTAGAATGGAAGTCAGGAAAAAAGAGAGAAAGGCAAGGGGAAAAAATTAATTTGTAGCGATAAACCCCCGTGAATCTTGTAACATTAGGATGGAGAGTGCCACGACATTCCAACACTATTTATTTATTTGAGAATGTGGTTGGAGTTATTTTTTAAAATATTTTTTATTTATAAATATATTAAAATAATATTTTTTTAAAAAAATTATATTTAATATCACGTGATTTAAAAACATTAAAAAAATATTAATTTAAAATAAAAAATATTAAAACACAAAAATAAACAGCCAGAGATTTCCTTAGCTGAGGATCGTTTTAAGTCTGTTTCTTTTCCCATAGAAGGGACTAGAAAACTCTCGTTGTAGAGGGGGGACTAGAAAAACCCACGCTCATAAACCTTAGTTTTTTTAAGTTCTGAAACCACAAACGCCATCCCTCCTCAACCCACAGTCCATACCATATTTCAAACAACACTGAACAACAACAACCATCCTAAGCATATATCATCTTTCATCCCTCGCAAAAAAGTCTTATTTTCAAGAGGTGGGGCACACAGAAATTAAAAAGGGACGTCTAAACATACATTGGCTCTATCCTAAAGCTAAAAAGCTTGCTCCTGTCTAGTTTGAGAAGAAAAGGAAATGATTTGATGGCGATAAGAGGTTTGGAACAGAGTTGTGTATCATTTTCAATTAAGGTGCAAAGCTATCATGTGAATCATTGACAGAAAATTAATAAATACAAATGAAAATATTGAGAAAATATTTTCACTGGTAAAACCGATGGAAATATTCCCTTGCTATTTACTGAAAGAATTAGTCGGAAAAAAAAATTAAAACCAAAAAAAAATGATTACGTTCCATTTCCACCAACACTTGATTTCTTAGCGCCAGGTTTCTTCCATCGCGGCAAGTATAAAGTTTCCTCCTTTCTTTACATTCCAATCTCTTACATATTCTCGTACGTGTTTCCCTGTTTTTTTTTTAGGATAAGGATGTGAGCTATAGGAGGAAACCCATTGGTATCTTGGTCGTACTGCATTCACATGACAGCATGTATGGCAGCCTGGTTAGGAGAACTGAGTTTGTGAGGTGTTGTCGTGCTGTGTTGAGATCACAGAGAAGGACTTTCGCTTTAATGAATCGTATTGTGCTGATGAAAATGGCATGTGTTGAAACAGTAAAGTAAAACAGGAAATTTTCCTTTTAAGAAAACAAAATCATGCAGTAAAGTTCTCCTTCCTGTTAATGCTTTCTTTCCATTTTCATAAAGTTTGGTCCTGCTGATCTTAAAATCTGAAGGAGTGGAAGGTAGAGCAGGGCGTTTGCTTTTGTGTCAGGCTTAAAATGGCAAAGAATCGAGGCCTCTCTACATGCTTGTCTTGCATGGTAATAAATACTATGCTGTTCTATGAGATCTTTGCTTTCCATGCTTCAATGTAAATTTGGTTTGTCTTGGCTTGGGCCAGTTGATTTAAGGGTAGACTAAGCTTGCATGCTTTCTTCGGTCTTCATTTTGGGAAGATGGGCTGAAGGGTTTTTGCATGAGTTTAAAATGACGATTTTGGGTCATTCTTCTTCAATCATTAGTCTACACCTTTGCAAGTTGCAGGCCCTAAGTTTGGGCTGCCGACATAATATATCATGAGTTTTCGGCTTCTCACCTTTGAATTACCCAAAAACATGTTTGTTTATATATTTTTAAAATATTTCTGAAAAAATTTAAATTTTTTTATTTTTTTCTTTATTTTCAATTAATTTTTTTTAATATTTTTAAATTATTTTGATGTGTTTATATTAAAAATAAATTTTAAAAATTAAAAAATAATTATTTTAATAACAATCGCTACCACAATACTAAACAGGTTCTTAATATTGTATTGTTTTCTCAAGGTTTCCCTTAAGGTTGGTGACTAGTCCTTATTTTATATAAAGTAAACATGCGTAAGATGTAATTTTAATATTAAATAAATTTATTTAATATTTCAAAAAAAATCTTTTTTAATTAAATATGACCAAGTCCTTCCAAAAACATTATGTGCCTATTTTTAATCAAAAAATATAAAAATTAGAAAAAAAAAGAAAAAACCAAAAATATATTACATGATTTAGTATTTCTTGAAAATAAAAAAAAAATAATTTTTATATTTTGTATCCATCATGGACCTAATAACAAGTTTATTAAGTCCATGGAGGACTTGATTTAAATTTTAAAAATATCAAAAAACCAATTTGTTTATTTTTAATATTTTAGAACTTATAAACTTACACATAAGATGTATTTTTAATACTAAAGATAAATTAATTACATAATAAATAAAGATCTCATTCTCTCTCTCATTTATTTACTTTTAATATTTGAAAAATATAAATTTATAAACAAGACGTGTTTTCAATATTAAAAGAAACAAAACAAAAATATAAGAAAATATTATTTTACTTTAGTTGAGTTGTCAATTTCGTTCCAATTGATTTTTTTTTATTGGAACAATAAATTTTAGTTCTGGACTACTTAAATATTTTATTCCAAGATCTTGTATTGTGTGTGTAATTTAAAATATTAATTCAATATACATGATTTCAATTCAAATTTAAAGTTAAATTAACTTCAAATTATATAATATAAACATAATGTCAAGCATCTAAATATAATTTTAAAATTTAAAATATTTTTAAATAATTAAGAGTAAAGAATTCAACATAAATAAAATGTCAAAATATTAAGAAAGTAAGGTTTCAAAACAAAAAAAAAAACATAAATCACTTAGTCTCTCGAGCTCTAACTTATTTCTCTTTTTAAAGTAGATGAATTCAAATATACTCTAATTTATCTAACACCTAGTTATACTAAAAAACCCATTAAAAACTCAAATTGTAAATTTTTAAAGTCCTGGAATATTATTGTCAAATTGTTTCCACCGTAGAACTAATTAAAATAAAAGTTTAATAAATTAAATATTATAAATAAAAAAAAATTATATTTTTAAAAATACAAGCAATAAAAGTTATTATCCGAAATTAACTATTTTTTTTTTCTTTAATGAATAGCCATGGAGATGCCAAAATCACCTGTAAAATCTAGAATTTGACGGAGAAATCTAGAATAACTTGAGATCCTAAACGATTAGAGCCATTCCAGCCGAAACGAAACGCAGTTCACAACCTTAGCTGATACATGTATATATTGCAGCAGAGCTGAATGATTCTCTTTGATAGTAGCGAGTTCATGACCACCACACAACAGTCAACAGAGCTGTGAAATAGTTGGGCCACTCAAGAGCTTGTGGTTGAACAAGGGAAGAGCTGGACATTGCATTGAGCTACTCGAAATTTCTACTTGGGTATAAGATGTCCTAATCAGATTGGGGACCTGCCCTAATGCATTGCATGGCATGGCATGGCATGGGGCAATTCAATGTTTCCATTTGAATGTAAGATGTACTGATAAAGATGCATTAATTGACCACACGGAGTCATAGGACCGTAGCCATGTCTAGCTGACTTGTGACCATCACAACCACCAACATTATCTTTCCCATGTCCTCAAACATGTTCTTCAAACGCGATCTCCTAAATCCCTTGTAGGGCATGAGCTACCTTTAAAACTTTGACAGTATTGACTGTTTAATTCACCAGATTAATTCACGAGATCGCACTGCTGAATTGGTTTTAGGACAATAACCGGTTTCAGTTCAAATCTATCACTACTTTCTGTTTCAGAAATGATGGTAAATGGCAGAAAAGATTTAGAAGAGAAGCCTGATACATATGGATTCAGGAATTGACACTTCCGGTTAAGCTTGATTTTACCCTTGATACAGAAAACGAGTTCAAAAACACTACATGGATGATTTCCATTGGATTCTTAGCGTCTAGTGATCATACTAATTAGCCACCAACATAAACAACTTGACAGTTAACATACATTAATCTAAGACAAATCAAGTATAAACTAAGTCACGCTCATTTGTTACCCAGATTAGAAGCTACTCCAGAAACTAAAACCATTGAAACTTCGTTTTAGTATTTCTGCCTAACAGGCATTCCCAGCCTGTCCAAACGACCAGATCCAGGGTAAGCTTTACTCGTAAAACTTGCACGCAAGGCAGAAGCACTCTGTGCACTACTCGATCTTTGTTCACCAAAGCCGAGAACCGAGTATCTCTTGGTTGAGCTGGATCTCTCGTACTGGGGTCTTTGTTTTGGAGCGCTTAGAGATCTCACCTTAGCCCTTGAAGATTCAGTGTTACACATATAATTTGGGTAGTCAGAGTATCCACTCATGAAGCTTCTAGAGCCACCACTCCTACTGGGAGTGAAGGGACTTCTCTTACCACTGCCACCCCTTGATGATGCAGAGTAGAATTGCGGGCTATTATCAGCGGTGCAAAATGCTTCCTCAACCTCATGAGAGAATTTCAATGGACTGAAAGATTGAACTTCGCCAGATGAGGGGCTTGGAACTGCTTGATGGACTGTGGAGCCTTTTGATGTTGTGAAACTATGGATATACTGATCCGCAGACAAGGAAAGGTGAGAAGGGTGAAAGAGATTTCTACGTTTAGGAGTAATATGTGGTTTTCCAGAATCAATCTCAAGGATCTTGTCATCATCAATGGGGCCAGTTCCTGGCGAAGGGGCTTGATGATCCCATGTTCTACCATCCATTCCATGTTCTGACCAATTGAAGGATAAGTGTGCAACATCTTGATCGGCAATTTCTCTGCCTTTAGATTTTGACCCAGTTCTCTGTAAATGTCGAAAACAGGTCCACAAATGCAAGGTCAGGATTTTAACAGTTGAATAATCATCCAAGGAGAACAGGATAAATATACCTCAAGCATTGATGATTTTTCATATTTTCCAATCGTAACACGTATGGCATGCTCGGATTTTTCATGGGTTGGCAGACCCTGGAGGTAGTTTAAATATGATCAGCAACACATAACCTAGGGAAAGTTGGTACAGGCACATAGAAATACAGTCTAAGCATACAGTTATCTGCTTCTAAAAAAATTTCGATAAGCCAATTTCATGAGCACCACAGCCATTTTTGAAGGTGGATTTTATTGTATAATATGGCTCATTGATTTTTTATAACCACCCTCACCAAACCCACCAAGCTTACATCATTCAAAACCATAAATAATATATGCACCTTAATTAACGGTGTCTAAAGCCAAAAAGAAAGCTAGTCTACAGCTCTAAAGAAAAGTAGCCTTGAGTCCATGAGCAAAGCAATTCACTTCTCAAAAAATTCCAGCATAAGGAATTCAAATATGGGAGGGAAAATTGAGTTCCGCTTACAGGGAGGTGATAGCGAGAAGACTTGCTGCTTGAGTGGGAGCATTCAGAAATTTGGGCACGTCCTGCACGTGCTCGAGCCTGCGCTCTCTGCAATGCTTGCATTCGATGAAGCCACTCTGCTGTTCGCTTCCTCTCAAGGTGACCTCTTACCAGTGCCTGAAGCCTCACCAACGCTTTTAATGCTCTTAACGCTCTCCTTGCCTAGATTAATCCAGTAAAAAGTCACCAAGTTAAGCCAGTTTAACATTGCCGTTTGGGTTTTTTTAAAGCATTCCTTGTATGAAAAAACATGAAGTTGATGTTTTTTAAGTATTTTTAAATGATTTTAATATAAGGATATAAAAATCATCCAAAAACACCTAAAAAAACCCTTCAAATTCGTGCTTTTTTAGGGAAAAATCACCTTCAGCTGCTTTATCAAACACACACCAATACTTCAAAGCCTAACAATCATCGCATTGCATTTAATGCTCGAGCAGAAATGTCCAATCCTTTAATTAAGTACGCATTTGTTACATGTAATAATAATAAAAAAAAGGCATCTCGAGCTGGTCATAGTTTCACACTGTTACATTCACTATAGGATCATCAGTTTGACAGACAGCTTGAAATCATGGCGCTAAACAGAACATCTCACACCAATTAAGATTTTAAAAGGAAACAGGACTGAAGCCTTAGAGAAAATCCCAATTGAAAATCCCATCTGACACTACATCCATTATAGAAGACAATGACATCTCACTATCCGCCCTCCCCCGAGGGAAAAGATAAATGTTGTGAAAAGTCTTTGATGAATATTGAATAGTAGAGAAACTAGAAAGAGATCAAGATCTATCGTGGTTCGGCAATGTGCCTATATCCACAGGAGTAGGGAGCTTTTATGTTTCACTATGTCAAAATAGAATTATATGGTGTATATTTACAGTAGACCTTAAAATGCCCAAGAAAACATAGCCGCCCAAGGAATCCTAACCGTCCAATGAGTATTAATAGAGCCACAAACTACAACAATAAAGTATTCCACAGGCCTTGACTTGGGTAGTGTTTGTGATTGTGGTGGTGGTGATTGTTTTTTAAAGTATTTTGTGTTTTGAAAATCATCAAAATAATTTTTTTTTTATTTTTAAAATTTATCTGACATCAGCATATCAAAACGATATAAAATCATAAAAAAAATTAATTTGAAGAAAAAAAATTAAAAAAAAATTCAAAGACACCGCCTTAAACACAAAAACAAACATACTCGTAGCAATACCATAATAGAACAACTAACCCAACTTTCATCTTTGGACATGAAGGAAACATTTACACTTTTTCGCTACTTCGGTACCCACCCTTACCTAAGACCCAGCAACTAAAAGCATTTAGAGTTGAACCATACTTGGAAACGAGAAACCTCAAAAAGTGTACTGTCAAGTGTCAACAATTTCCGTATTCCTTGTCAACCAAAAAAAAACCTACCAAATATCCTTAATTTTACTACTATTCTATGTCCAATCCTATTGGCATTACGGGCCAAAATCCATCCAACAACTGTTGACAATGGGAGCTTGGCCCTACAGTTTGGAATGTAACACTGGAATTAGACAAACCCATCTTTTTAAATAGAGCATCTCGTTGATAGAGTTATTATCACAGACGCTAGTGGTCCAAAAGAAAGCACCTGTACAGCAATTTCCACATGAAATCAAAAGCATTTAAGCTACAAACATACCAATCAACTAAACAAGCACACCGATAATAATAATAAAAAAAAATCATGAAGCTTCACTGGGATAACTAGTTAAAGACTTGGGTACAATGTCTTTGAAATTACATAAAAGAACACCATGGCATGGTACCGCTTGAAATTATTCCTCCTAGATCCAGACCAAAAATAGAACCGGATTATTTTCTTTCAACGTTGAACATCCCAACCAAGATAGAAGGAAGTCAAAATTTTAGTTCCACACGGATTCACGGCCCTGTACATGGTAGTCTGGTGACCACACAAGTACAAATATAAAAACTGGCTCCATTTATAGTTCAATTAAAGGACTTGTAAATGGAAAAAAGAACCTCCCAAATGCAATTTTATTCGGACACTGAATTCTTTAAGCATAAAGACAGAGCAGAACAACTCAGGTGACAGTGCAATGCAGGAAGAAAAAATAACACTGTAAGAGTGAAAACGACGTTGTTTTAGTAACTTTGTAGAGCAGGCAGCTGTAACATGCATCCCATCTTTTCAAGATAAAAGGTTCATGACTAAATAGCGCTAATCCCAGCAAAATTGGCGAAAACACATGACTAACTAAAGATAAATAAAATTCTTATACAGGATAGAATAAAGGAATAAACGTGAAGGAAAAAACGTGAGACGAATTATATTACCAGGTAGCCACGAAAAGCAGCTTCGATCTTAACAGCAGCGAAGTCTTCACGTAAGCCAGGACTCCCACTAACGTACGCAACACTGTTATCAACACACCTCCCACTGCTTGTTAACCGCACCACCTCTGCAGCTGCCTGCGCGGCAGCAACTGCAGCCTCCGCAACTGCAGCAGTAGCAGCAGCTACAGCGATCGCGTGCTTGTTCGGGTCCTCCTCAAACTCCTGCCCGTACAAAAAGCCTGCTTTAACGGCTTCAGTCTCTTGTTGTTGCTGTTGGTGATGGTGTTGGTCTTTTTCACGGTGGGACTTCACGAAACTCCATCTCCTTTTTTCTTTAGAACGAGTTGTTACGGGGTGGTCTAGTGGTGGGTCGGGTTTTTTGAGGCCGAGAACGGCACGGAACCATTTGGATGCTCTACCCATCAGTGAGAGGGAAGTGTTGAGAAGGTTTTGGGGTGTTTGGGGTTAGCAATAGCAGGGAGGGAGAGGCTGGTTAAGTTCTAGTTTACTCGGAGTGGAGGGAGGGAGGGAGTTGAGAGAAGGTGAGGGTGTTTGCTGGTATTTCACTGGTGGGTATATAAATCCGGGGAATTTTATACGATTTGGAAAATGATGGCAGGATTTAATGGGAGTGTTTTGGGTAAAGCGAAAGTCTATTCGCTTGGTTTGCGCGTGTGATTCAAACGTTGCATGCAGCTTATGTTTTGGTAAAGATGACCTTTTGGATTATTTTATTATCGGGTGACTCCTTTGTTTTATATGAAATTGGATCCTCGTGTCCCCCTCCCCCTCGAGAATTACCATCATATGCAATTATCAAGTAAACTATACATCGAGTTTTACTGGCTACTGCATAATTGGCACAAGTTATATCGTGGGTTTATCAAAAAAAAAAATTATAGCATAAAAAAATAACTAGGTATTATTAACATATTTTATAATAAAAAAATTTAATCATAAACTAAAAATATAATGTTTATTTGATAACATCTCTAAATTTTTTAAAATAAATATCAAGATAACGACATATTAAATCAAATCGAGTTGATATATTGAATTTGTAATCTAAATCATGAAAATGTGATCACTATATAGAAATAAAATTAAAATAAATTATAAAATTCAATTCATAATCAAATCAATATTGAATAAATAAAATAAAATAAATATTAAATAAAAAAACTATTTAAGTCAACATAACAAATATACAGCGGGGGTCATAAAATCAGGATAAACTCATAGAAAGCAAATAAAAAAATTGCAGAGTTTGATTGAAAATAAAATAAAAAAATCAATGAAAAAAAATCTAAAACAACATGTGGTGACCTATTAAACTCGCAATTTAATTCATGAGACCAATGTAAATTCATAAAAAACAAATAAAAAATTACAATGATCCACTTTTCAATAAATCTAATGTTAATGATTGAAATCAGGAAAAAAAAATCTAAATCCAGGAGATTGGGATAACACCACATAAAACAAACTATAATAAACTATGAAACTCAATCCCCGAACAACCTAAAATTAAAATATGAAACTGAATAAAAAATAAATAAATAGAAGAAGAAGAAGATTGAGTTGTTTGATGGTGAAATTGTAAAATAAAATATAAAAAAATATAAATTGAGTCAACTAGGGTCCTGAGATTAGGTTATCCCCATAATAAGCAAATTGAAAAAAAAATACAAAGACTATTTTCCAATCAATACAATGTTGAAAAATGAAATTAAAAAATCATTTAAAAAATTGATCAAGATTTGAAACAAATTGTCCGAGTCAACTTAGGTTAATATGATAAACTTGCAATCTGAGTCATGTGATTAAGATAAATTTATAGAAAGCAAATTAAAAATAATTATGAAGAATTACTCTCAGTAGATCTAATATTGAATGTTGAAATAAAAAAAATCCACAAGACCGATATATAATCCAACATAAATACAATTAAAAAAAATCATAAAATATAATCTCTTAACACAATATAATATAATATTGAAAGATAAAACTAAAAGAAATAAAAGAAGATTGAGTTATTGAATAGTGTAATTTAAAAAAATATATATTATTATAATAAATAGTAATTTGCTCGTGTAGGTACAGTAAATTAGCCACATCCTCTTTTTTTTTTTTTTTAAATCACTATTTAGTTAAAATTGACCGAGGTGCCAATTTATTAGGTTCATATATCCTGTCAAATTTTATAAATTGCTCTTATTCTTTTTCAAACTTAATAACATGAACTAGTTAATAAAATTACACTGGTATTTAATTAGGTTTGATTTTTCCAATAGTTACTTTACAGTTACTCAAGAATTATTACAGTGGCGTATCATGTATAGCAAAATTCATTTAATTTCTTTCTCTGGTTGGTTTGAAATTTGATTGTGTGCAAGTTTTATAAGATAGAAATTAATGAAAATAAAAATATTTTTTTTACTCTGAAAGATATACAAACGTGATCCCTTCTTTTTTTTCTTCCATACAAACGTGATTCTAGATGTATTTAATATTTTTCCTTTTTTTTAACTTTAATGCTCAAAATATTTTATTTTATAATTACTATCCGAAATTAATTTTTTACATGGTTGTGAAAACAAACTACATGTTCCTATTAGAATATCCTGTTGGTATTACTATATTTCTTGAAAACTTAGAGCTTGTATAATCTTCTAATTTTTTAAATTCTCTATGCTTTGAAAGCTATCAGATTAAACTTGTTAAAAATATTTTTAAAAGAATTGGTAATGTTTTTAAAAATTATTAGACTAACTATTGAAAATGTAAGGTTATTTTATAAAAATATATTGAAGTTATTAGCTTCTACCTTTTAGTTTAACGTGGGTGTCTAGACCAGCTTGCGCGTACTTCGACTAATCTCGCGGGTCCTAAAGTTAACGACCATGTAAACCTCTAATGGCCGTTATACGAGCAACTACAGGGCTCGAACCTGAGACCACGGAGAGAGCAAACCTCTTGATCCCAAATTTTTATCACTGGATCACCACCTAAATGGTTATATTAGCTTCTACTTTAAAAGCATAAGAAATGATGTTTTTTTTAAAAAAAAAAATTAAAGGCCACTTATTTGATTTAAAATACAGGAATAACTTAAAAATTTTACGTCACATCATCTAAGACCCTGTTTATTTTTACGTTTCAAAAATACTTTTAAAAAATTTTGATTTTTTTTTTGTTTTAAATCAATATTTTTTGATGTTTTTAGGTCATTTTAATGTGCTGATATTAAAAATAATTTTTTAAAAATAAAAAATTATTTTAATATATTTTTAAGTAAAAACTCTAATCTAATATGAAGTCTCTGCTTAAAAGTCAACAAGATAAAACTCAGTATTTAAATATATAAATTGATATCAGAAATATTATTATTATTATTATCATCAAGATTATTTTTAATCTAATACTATAAAAGAACACAATTAACACCTAATCAATACCTTAAAAGGTTATTGTTGAGCTGGGACTCTAAGAAAATTGAAACTCGAAACTAATAAATCTGGACATGAGCCAAGCTATGAGAAGTTATAAACGTTCAATGTCAAAAAAAAAAAAAAAGGGATGTTAATTTAAAGCTGTCAGTCAATCTTTACTTTCGTGCTCTGGGATTGAATTTATTGTGATTATTTTTAAAATCACCATACATAATATAATTCATTCAATAAGTTTCGTCACTGTGAATTGTTTTTTTTTTTTAAACATGATCTAATGAAAAAAAAGTTTGATAAATATATTTTTCCAATATTTAACTACCAATTATCATACAATACACTAAAAAAGAGTGTTTTTCCTGACTATTTGATTGTTCATATAAACAATGATGTAGCTCTTCTTCTCTCTTTTTTTTTTCTCCAATTTTTTTCATTCTTTTCTATTTTTGCTCCTTTATTTTTATTAAATCCTTTTATGGCATAATTAGATGAGACTAAATTTAAATTTATGGTATAAAGAACAAAATACAAGACAAAGAAATGGAATGTAAAATATAGAGAAAATTCATGGCGCCTATCAAATTTATAATAATTTTATTTTAATTCAAAAAATTATTTTTTAATTCTCAAGCTTAGAAAACAAGAGAAAATATTATAAAAAAAATAAGGGAATTTGATGCCACAATTCCAGCAACCAAAATAGCCAAGCTTGAAAAGTTGAAAACCTAACTTTTCAACAAGTTCTGGGCACCAGAGGTGGCTTGAAACCGGGCACCAGATGATGCGTCTACAACTTAGTTTTTTCCCCAAAATACAACCTTTATTGCAGAAAAAACACGAGCCTATAAAAGATGGGTCTGAATTTCCAAGCTCAGACGCATGAGTTTGAGTAGTTGGCTAGGTGCGCAGGCGGCCTACTATGCCTAATACCGCCTTGCTAATCTCTCTCTCTCTCT
>Ga0325405_1003527_pt1 | contig 16071 bp, 11 predicted proteins | sample PopdelMetagenome_21_FD_205663 | JGI IMG/M metagenome (GOLD analysis project Ga0325405, IMG submission 205663) | Populus deltoides microbial communities from Bellville, Georgia, United States - Xylem-Control-R2 | ecosystem: Host-associated > Plants > Phyllosphere > Stem > Wood/Secondary xylem...
TTATTGCATGATTTGTGTTTAATTTTTTCTATTTATTTTGATTGTTATTCTAGAGTTTTTTTTTTAATTTATTGTTTTGTTGTATTGGCATAATTATTGAATTGTAATTGTTAATGTTGAATTTACCATAGAATTAGTAATTGAATATGTTGGAATAATTATTAATTTTACTCTTTTATTGCATGATTTATGTTTAATTTTTTCCATTTATTTTGATTGTTATTCTAGAGTTTTTTTTTAATTTATTGTTTTGTTGTATTGGCATAATTATTGAATAATTTGTTGAATTGTAATTCTTAATGTTGAATTTTCCTTAGGATTAATAATTGAATATGTTGGAATAATTAGTATAGATTGGGTCAATTGGTTGTGGCTTTTGTTAATATGTGCAGGTTTGTGGATTTGGGTAGTATCCAGTATAGGGGAGGTGCTATCGAATTTTTTTTTTAACATTTAAATTTAATTATATAATTATTTGTATAAAATTGTGTAGATGCATAGAACGAAAACCAGAGCTGGTCGCTCACATACAGTCGGAGCTAGTTCGTCTAGCAACGATGATGATATTTTCTTAGGTGCCTTTCAAGAAGAGGCACCTACACCACCTGCGCTGTCAACCGATGTTGCCTCTTCCAACGCTACTTCACAAGCACAGAAGCGGGGTGCCTTCGCAGTGGAATCAATTTTCCTGTAAGTACGAGGCACAGTGGAAGGACGACCTTTCAATGTAAGTTTGTTAAGGTTTTAATTTTTTTTTTTAAAATAACAACATAATTTATGAAGTAATCACTATTTAATTTATTTAATTTATTTCATTTCTTTTCAGATTCACAAACATTGAGGCCGCCAAAGTAATATCATCGGCGTTTAAATCGTCGATGGAGATTTCATTGTTTCAATGGAGTCAGATATCCAAGTATCCTGAATGGATGCCTCAAATCAATGCATGGTTTGACAGATTTCAGGTTGGTGTTAATTTATAATTTTCAACTTATTTCTAATAAATTATTAATATAATTGTAAATAAATTATTATTTTTATTTAAACTTGTTTATTTATACACAACACAAATTCTACTGGGACAGTGAGCATAACACTGTTGTGAGGAGGGTGTGGGAAAATAACGCGACAACTAGGTAAGATCGAAAACAATACAAGATTTTTTTAGACAAAAATTTATGTTTCGAAATGTAATTTTTGGTTGCGTGAAGTAGGTTGCGTGATTTTTGTTATGAAGCACAAAAAAGGCAAAAAAAACTGCGAGGAATAGGGGTTTCCAAGACTAGAATGATGTTGCGGTTTGGAGGGATTTCAAACCGATATACATCCCGGAAGATATATGGCCGCACTATCTTGAGCACATGACGTTTGAGCGGTTCACACGATGCTCACAGTTCGGTGCTGGCAACTGGAATCGGCCAATTCATGGCGGGGTGACAACTTACACTGGCGGCTCCGTTCCGTTTGCTGCACATGCGAAACGGATGGTAAGATTAATTTAAATGAAATATATCGTTAAATTAAGTTATTGTTAATATATCTTTTTTCATTATAGGCTGCGTCTCTTGGACGTGAGCCGAGCCTGATGGAGCTGTTTGTGGAGACGCACGTACGGAGTCAAGACCACCAAAAGGGGGCGCAACAGTTCGTTGATAACCGTGCTCAACATTTCGTGGTATGTTTGTTCAACCATTTTATTTTGTAAGTTGTTATGTTTATTGAATTGAATATGATGATTACTTTTTTTATTTTCAGGAGATCTATAATAATCAGTTCAGGGAGAGATACGGGGACGATATTTCGACCCATCTGGAATTCGATCCGAATTTCTGGATGGAGGTTGGATCGTCAGGCGGACCCAATAAAAATTGGGTTTACGGGCTCTCCAACACTGCGGCCGACAACTTGCGGTCGACCCATAGTGTTTCAACCGTTGGGAGCTCCCAATCAATATTGAGCTCCCAATCTAAGGAGTTCGTGGCCTTGCAGCAAAACACGACTCAGCTCACCGAAAAATACGACCACCTATCAGCGGAGTACGCGCAACTCAAAGCGTCTCATGCAGAACAAAGAGCGGAGTCTACACAACAAAGAGCGGCTTATGAACAGCTTCGCGAAATGGTCATGAATATGGCAACACAGAGTGGAACGTGTGCGCCTAATCCTTTTTGGCCGTATAACCACCAGCCTCCTCCTCCAGGATCTCCTCCTCCTCCTCCAGCTCCACCTTTATATTAATTTGTAATAAACATTATTTACCTTTAAAACTTCATTTAATATTTTTTTTAAACATATTCAGTTTGTAATGAATATTTTAACTTTGATTTTTTTTTTTATGTTTAATATAAATTTTATTTGCATAATTGGTTTTTATTACCATTAATTTATATAGTTTTATATTATATATTCTAAATAATTTTTTAAAAACAAATTTATAAAAAACTAGTACCAAGATTTTTACCGACGGAATCAATCCTTTGGCATTTGAGCATTCACCGACGCATTTACAGACGGACAAACTCGGTCGGTATTTTAAACACTCATTGACAGCTTTACCGACAGACTTAATCCGTCGGCATTTGACAGTAGCTGCCACACTTACCGACGAATTTACAGACGGATATATTTGGTCGGCATTTCATACACTCATCGACAGATATACCAACGGTAGGTTTCCGTCGGTAAATCACGATATCACCGACGGACTAGAAATCCCTCTGTATAGTTCAAGCGGGAAGCTTTTTTTTTTTGCGCGTAAATTTCGTCTATAAAACCATCGGCAAATGTTTTTTTTGTTTTTCCGACCGATATGGCGACGGAATGGGAAATCACCGACGAAAGGAAAGTCGACATACATAATCCGTCGGTTAAGACGTCGGTAAATAAATCACCGACAAACTTCTGATCACACACTGACGGAATATTTCCGTCGGTAAAACTGTGAAATCTTGTAGTGGCTTCTGATTTAAGGACTCGAATCACAGGTTTGAAAATTTAATGTGGGTCAATATTCTTTTTTTGACTTATTTTTTTCTTCTGATTTCAATGTTCGACACTGGTTTTTTTTATATATATAAAAAAAAGATTGGTTTTGTAGTTTTCTTTAATTTTTTTATGAGGTTATCTCGATCCCATGACTTGAGCTGTGAGTTTTGCGAGTTAACTCAGGTTGACTTGCCTCTTTTACCAAAATTACATGTCTATCACGCTACTCGAGGTTTACTCGGGCTTATGTTTTTGTTATTTTTTAATCTAATTTCATGCTTCCAACCATTTTTTTTCAAGTTATTGTGATAATTGTTTTTTTATTTCTTTATACAAATGATTCTCAATTTATTTAATTAAATGATTACATAAACTTTGTTATTTAAATTTATAATTTTTTATATAAAAAATTATGTTGGAAAAAGCCATCGTATTTTCTAGAAAAAAATACATAACCTCCAGTAAAGAGTACCGGTCCGGGTCGAACAGCAAGTATCAATACTGAATTGTACTGGATGTTTCCTAGTGCACTTAATTTCATGAAGTTGTCTTAAAGCCATGTCCTTGTGTTTTTTCGTTCTTTCTTTCCTTTTGTTTTCACTATTCTTGAAGTTGTATATAATATTGATTTCCAGAGAAAAAAAAAAGGCACAAATTAAGTGAAGGGGAGAGAGAGAGAGGGGAAAAAAAATCCAAAACGCTGTATCAAAACAAGTAAGTTTTGATAAAAAAAAATTATTGATTTTAGAGTTTAATAAAAAAAATTATTATAGTAAGTTTTGATTATAAATATTTCCATAAGGTTTTACCTATATGATATTATATATGTATGAAATATATTTTTTAAAAAAATTATAATTTATAATTAAAAATTGAATATTATTGAAGCAATGTGATCAAACATTTAGAGGTTTATATTCAATTATTTACTGTGTTATTATCATTGTATCTATTATATTATAATTTATTATACAAAATACTGGTGGAGAATTTGTCTGCTCCAAAAAGACATACGACATGCAAAATCTGAGGAGAAATAAACCATCTAACGCTCTAAAACGAAACATAATTTATGGAACCAGTCTCTTCTGAATCACTTTCTGCAGGCTTGCTGAAGCTCTTTTCTTCCGCAATACTTCTTGCATTGAAAAATGCAGGCTGTTTGGGAAGTGGTAATTGTGCTTCACTAGTTAGCATTGATAGAACATCTGACATAATCGGCCTATCCACTGCATAGGCTTCTACACATAGCAAGCCCACATGAATGCATCTCAAGACTTGGTCTTTAGAGCAAGATTCTCTTAGTATTGGATCCACCAGCTCAAATGGGCTACCAGCTTTCCATAGCTCCCATGCCTGAACCAAGTTTACGTTTAATGTTAAAATTAAGCTTATGCAGCTAGCAATGTATAATTAATGAGGTTGCATGAAATGAACTTACAAATCCCACAAGATTGAGAGGGTGACCGTCTATTTCAGGGAGGCCTTGGATCCTTCTACCACTTATAATTTCCAGCAGTAGAACTCCAAAACTGAAGACATCAGATTTCACAGAGAAAATGCCCTCCATGACATACTCAGGGGACATATAACCACTGTATGGACACAGTGAATGTAATGTTATTTTTAAGCACTTAACAGAGTAATGACACATAGATCTATACTTACCGCGTCCCAACAATTTGGTTTGTATTTCCTTCTAAATCATTGACCTTGAAAATTCTTGCCATGCCAAAATCAGAAATTTTGGGGTTCAGATTTTCATCAAGTAGTATGTTGCTAGCCTTCAAATCTCGGTGAATTATCCTCAATCTCGAGTACTTATGAAGGTAAAGGAGCCCTTGAACTATCCCTTCAATGATTTCAAATCGCTTCTTCCAGTCTATGAGCTCCCTTTTTGATTGATCTGCATTTAAAACATAACAGTGAATATTCCAGCAATGTTATTTATCCAAGTCCAAAACCTTTCAAGAACAGAGATCCATTCACTTTATAGTATGATGGCATAATTAACTTACCAAATAGAAATGTATCCAAGCTTTTATTAGGCATGTATTCGTACACTAACATTTTCTCTTCCCCTTGAATGCAGCACCCTAGGAGCCTGACAAGATTCATGTGTTGCAATTTAGCTATGAGTATAAGCTCGTTTTTGAATTCCACCAGCCCTTGTCCTGAACTTCTAGACAGTCTTTTTACCGCTATCTCTCGCCCATCCGGCAATTTCCCCTGAAGTAAAACAGCTCTCAAGTCAATACTTGGTCTGAGATATAAGTTAATAAGTTCTTCAATCCTTTTCTTGAAGTAATTTTTAACAAACTACCTTGTAAACTGGTCCAAAGCCACCTTGTCCAAGTTTATTGTCTGCAGAAAAGGAATTTGTAGCAGCCATAATTGTTGCTGCACTACATACCTTTAAATTATGGCCCCTGTTTCCGTCATTTTCGAGTTCAAGCGTATCGTTCGTTGAATCCAATGTCAGCAACTCATTGAGATACTTCTCTGCTCAGATTGATATGATAAAGTATGCTAATCCCGGAATTCAACAAGTCTCAATGCTTATAAAAGCAAAATAAAAAATAAAAAAATCAGTAAATTTGTTTGTTATTTAGAAAATGTTACCTCTAAGTCTTCTCCTTCTCAGATACCACAAGAGTCCCGCGAGCCCCATCAATGAAACAAATCCCACAGAAGCTAAAATAATCCATATCCAATTCCTTTTCCCTACATCCAATGAGAATTTATTTAAAATTAATTACATTGTCGGGTTATAAACTGATAACCAGATAACGAAAGAACAGCTAACCTGAAGAGCCTTGAACAATGATGTGGTATTGAATTGCGTTTACACTCAGGTCTTGTGTAAAGCTTCCATAAAAAAACGTGCATCCAGTATTGTTGGCATTATTGCCTCTGGTACTAACACCAACACATTGACAATCTTTCCAGCAGATGTCCATGCAATCACTAATGCTAAGACTAGAATTATCGTCGTACTTCCTAGGAACTGTGTTAACAAAGGAACCTGATGTCAATTCAAAACTGTTCCTATTGCTCCTGCATGCCGGTCCTGACCACCTCTCGCATCCACCATCGATATCTGTGTTATTTCCTGTACATGCTGTGCCCCCATATGTTCGTCCAGTACTTTGATCTGCTATGCTCCCATCATATTCCAACTGCCACATTGAAAAATTTCTTTGACCCTGAGCAGTAAATTGTTTTGGAGAAACTTTGAACATTAAGTAATCCTCGTCTGCGTTAGAAACTATCTTAAAACTTTGATCCAGAGAAGGAATTTCGAAACTTGTATTGCTCGTGAATAGTCCACTAGTCCAATAAATTACATCTCGCCGCTTAATGACCACCTCCTTTCCATTAGTATCCCATTCCAAAGTGAAAGCACCAGCGGGAGTGGGTACTATGTCGCTCAACCACGACACGAGGGACCAGGTTTGGCCAGTTCTATGGTTGATCCCTAACTTCATTCCAGGCAAGAATGTGTCTGTAGGCAAGTCAAAGCTTTGCCATAAGACCTGCTGGCTGCCAGAATTTTCATCTATGAGAACAAAATTGCCTGAATCTTCTAAAATAGCTGTTATATTGGTTGTAGAAGATTGACTTGAATAGAACTCAACAGGATCACCTCTAGAGTAGGTGAGTTTCATATTTCCTGATCCATCTATTGCAAGAACCCCTGAATTGTCTGCTATGGGTTTGTCTCTGTTGGCTAGCCAAAAAGGGTGTCTTCTGTCATTGTTGTACCATATTCCCAAGTAGGTAGCATTCGACTCCGCAGAGCCAAGTCTTGTGAATCCTAAAGTGAAGAGCCCATTTTTGGAAACTAGAGTATTGGAAGAATTGAGGGAATCACCACCTTGGTACAGTGTGTCTGCTGCCAAAACGTGAGAGCCACAGAAGCAAAACAAAAGGAACCGGTAGATCCTTCTAGCCATGAAAGGTAACATTCATGAACAAGGAAGAAAAAAGTAAGAAGCATTCAATAGATAATGAGCCATGTTTCAATGAAATATATGGATCTTATTAATAAAAAAAAGATTTTTCTATTAATTATTGAGTTTTATTTTCTAAGGTGCTCAACACTATAATTCTAGGGTGCTCAACACTATAGATTAGAGACAAGAAAAAGAAAAAAAAAAGAAAAAAGAAAAAGAAACCCTTTTTGTTTAAATGTACAATCTAGTCCCAAAACATGAAAGATAATTTCATGAAAAATAATGTGTTTTTATTAATTCAATGATAATTTCATTTTAAATATCAATCCATTTAAGTCTCGTGCCGAGGTTGGTTGTATCTTGAATTGTCCCGTTTAAGTTTTGTGTTTAGGTTAGTTACCTTTTGATTTGATCCATATTAAGTTTCATGTCAAGGATGCTTGTTTTTTAATTTGATCCCTTTAAATTTCACACCAAGGTTTGTTGCTTCTTTATTTGACCCCTTTAAATTTTCATGTGAATGTTGGTTACCTTTTAATTTGACTTTGTTTTATTTTATTTTAATGGAAGTTACTTTTCAATGAGACTATTTTTTTCATGTTGAGCTAAAGTGAACTTTCAATAGGTTAAAAAAAATTGAAATTACAAGTGATATATATATATTTTTTTATAAACTTACTATACAAAGCTAAAAAATAATAATTTCTTCAATGTCTTTGTACCATAATAATTATAGAAGAGAGACAATTGTCATAACCCATTTTGTCCCTATCTTTCAACATATTTTTAAAAAATATTAATTTTTTGAAAAAAATATTTTCCTGATACAATTTGTTGATTTATCATTTATTGGTTTTTATCACTTTCACTTATTTTATTTTGTGTGACTAGTTTTTATAAAATAAAAATAGGAATGAAAAATAAATAAAAATAAAACAGGATTAGGGAGTAGGTGAAAAACAAGAAAAATAGAGAATCAAATAATATAATAGAAGATCATGTAAATGAAAATTGAAAGATTTAAAATAAAAGGGACTCATCTTTCATAAAGTCGAGATTGAAATAAAATTGGGAAATTTATGGTTGATCTAGACTACATGGAAAGGTTTTAATGAGGATACATAGAAAATCCCTAATTATGGATCTAATTAATGAAGTCAAAGAGGAAAAAGAGAGATGTTGCATGGTTCAAGAATGGAAAAAATAATCTTTGACTATAAAATTCATGGATCTCATTAATAAATAAAAAAAGAAAGAATCTTCTTACAAATTAGATACCTCTGAGAGGAGACAAAAGAAAAAAATAAAAAATAAAAAATAAAATAAAAAGGAAAATTAGAAAGAAGAAAAAGAAACCCTCTCTGCTCAAAAAAAAAAAAAACCCATCACTGATAGCTTCCCTTATCGGATTCTAGCTACAACTACAGCCGCATACCACATGTTAGCCTCTATAAGTTTGACATTCCTTGAATCAGCAGAATGGTCCTAGATTTCCAAGCTCAATTTTGCCTACCTAATAAAATTGACTCTAGGATCCTTCAACAGTGCCAAAAGCACCTTTTTTTCTTGGATTATGGGCCATGGATGAATCCACTCATATCTCAGCTATTATTTATGGAATCCAAACATGTTTAAGAGGGTATCTGGTAAAGTGGTAATAATTGTTTTTTAAAGTATTTTTTTAATTTAGGACAATTTTAGAAATTAACTTAAAGCATAACATTTTCTGTATAAGATAACCTAGTGATTTCAAGTCTAAAAATCACTTATATAACCGTCAAGTGAGCCTTTACATAGATATAAGTGACTTCTCAATATGAAATTCTCATGCGGGCTAGTTTAATATACATGTCTTATGACAAGCACCTACAAATTAGTTCTAGGTATCCCATATATCTCGGCTTATGAGAACAACTACTTCCTTTCATAAAAAAAAAATATAATATGTATCAGTTTCTACGGTTTTGATGAATATCCAGTATTTAAGAGAGCATCAACCAAGAACATTTTAGGAATAATGCTTTGATGCAATAGGAATCTCATAATTATAACAACTTTATAATTTCTCTTGCAAAATATTTTTGTTTCATGGACTTTATCTTTACTCTAGATTCATTAATCTAATATTATATGAATATTAAAGATAAATTAAGCCTTTATTAATAATAAATATATATTTACATGAATATAATAATATCACGTATGACCAACTGATTGATTCCAAGGCATATTAAACTAACTGAATACTTATACAGTGTCAATGTTTACAAGTCACTTGTATGAAAATATTATGTGACCATTATACAAAAAAATAAAAGAGAAATGGAAAGGAAATGAGCAATTTTGTAGTCAAGCATCCTCTCTACTACTTTCTAAAATCAACTACTACGAAATCGATATACAAAAAAATTGAATTGAGTAAAGGATATAATACCCAAATCTTTTCCATAAAACTTGATGATCACTGTTAAGTTGGTGATGGGAGATTGACTTGAGTAGAAATCAACAACAAGGCCATTAGAGTAGGTGCATTTCATTTTTTTTGTTCCATCTATAGAAAGAAACCTGGATTGTCAAGCCAAAAAGGATGGCTTGTAGCTGGCATTGGACTCCATGCAAGTTGACCACCTACTATATTTGTTCATCTGTTTGAGTTATTAGATAGTAAATATTGATGATGTTGACTATGAGGTATTAAAAAATGTATAAGTTTGTGATATTACATGAGAGAAATAGTTCATTAATAACAAATTTTAAGTAGTATACTTACTAAATAAAAGGTTTCAATTTATCGTAGTTAAACAACACTTAATTAAGTGTTTGTCTGAATTCTCTTTCCGATAAGTATCTTCCCCTGATAGCATTTTTAGTTGCGGGTGGTCCAGGATAGAAGAATACTGATAAATTCCCACTCGATGGCACTTCTCCACCATCATCATGTCTTGGTACGCTATTGATTCTTATTCTCAAATGAGGCTTAAAATAGTACAAGATAAATGTTGAGATCTCCTCAACAATATAGGCCTTATATATCGATGCCTCAACATGCGCCTTGTTTTTTTTTTTTGATCTTTTTCTTAAGGTTGAACAAGTACCTTCATGGAAAAAATGAATATTTTAATTAACAAAAATAATGAAAATAATATCGAAGATTACATTGCATATTTAATCTCTAACCTCTTGAATGGAGACATTCATCTATACTGCACTGGACCTTCAACTTTTGCCTCATACAGTAAATGTACGGGTAGATGCTTCATAGAGTAAAAAAGGATGGAGTGAATATCATCTCAAGTTTGCATATTGTCTCGACCATATTCGTTTCAAGCCTCTCAATGTGCTGTGTATCCAACTTGTTGAAGCATATATCTCTAAAGACATGATTAATCTCCGTGAGTGAATCTCATATCCTCTTTGACAATAAATCACGATAAGCTAATGGAATGAGTGTTTGCATAAACACGTGACAGTCATGGCTCTTCATTTCATACAATCTATAATCCTCCAAATTAATTAACCTTGATATGTTCGAGGCATGTCCATCGAGGAAACGCAAACTCTTCACCCATTAGTACACCAGTAGTTGTGCATTCTTATCTAAGGCGAAGCTTGCTTTGGGTTTTGCGACACGTGACTTAGCACAAATCAACTCTATATTTTTACAGTGACAAAACAATCTTATATCCATTCTAGCCTTGATGTTGTCCTTGTCTTCCCCTTTATATCCATGATCGTGTTGAAAATATTTTCAAACATGTTATTTTTTATGTGCATAATGTCAAGGTTATGACGGAGGAGATTGGTCTTCTAATAAGGAAGTTCCTAAAAAATACTTCGCTTTATGCAGTTGTGGGTCAAAATAAAACTAGGAAACTTCTGCTTACCAGATTAGAAACCAAACACAATATCACCGTACTCTAACACCACGTCATACAATTCTTCATTGGAAAGATATAGGGGTGCAACATCCTTTTCAACTCTACCAACAAAAAAATCATTTCTGTTCTTTTTATACCTGTGATCCGTTGGCAAGAAATATTGGTGGCAATTAAAAAAAGACATTTTACCCCTATTTGTTAATGTGAATTCCTTGTTGTTTTCCATGTAGTATAGACATGCTAGTTTTTCATATATGCTCTAACCAGAAACCATTCCATAAGCTGAAAAAACATTGATAATCCACATCAAAGTAAAATACTTCGCTTTATGCAGTTGTGGGTCAAAGTAAAATTAGGAAACTTCTGCTTACCAAATTGGAAACCAAACACAATATCACCGTACTCTAACACCACGTCATACAATTCTTCATTGGAAAGATATAGGGGTGCAACATCCTTTTCAACTCTACCAACAAAAAAATCATTTTTGTTCTTTTTATACCTGTGATCCGTTGGCAAGAAATATTGGTGGCAATTAAAAAAAGACATTTTACCCCCATTTGTTAATGTGAATTCCTTGTTGTTTTCCATGCAGTATAGACATGCTAGTTTTTCATATATGCTCTAACCAGAAACCATTCCATAAGCTGAAAAATCATTGATAATCCACATCAAAGCTGCCCTTATATGAAAATTTTGTTTCTTCGATACATCATAAGTCAGCGAGCTGGAGGACCACAACTACGTTAACTCATCAATCAATGATCGAAGATAAATATCTATATTTCGGCCCGAACTATTAGGTCCAGGTATGACCGTAGATAAAAATATGAACTTTGGCCTCATACACATCCCCGGTGGCAAGTTGTATACTGTTAGTATAACCGGCCAACAAGAATAAAGAGCAACAAATGACCCGAATGGATTAAATCTGTTTGTACATAGTCCAAGATGAACGTTCCTTGATTCAGCTAAAAAGTGAGGATGCACACTATTAAAGTGTTTCCATGCTTCACCGTTGGAAGGGTGCACCATCACTCCATCAACTACACCATGTGATTGGTGTCATGTTATGTGCTCTACAGTTTTTGGTGACATGAATAACCTTTGCAGTCTAGGTGTGATTGAGAAGTTTCTAAGTTTTTTATGTGCTACAATAGTCTTCCCCCTGCTAGTTATGGGTTTATAACAGGAATGCCCACATGTCCTGCACTCGGTCAGTTCAATATTTTCAAGGAAGTACAACATGCAAAACTTTGCACACATGTTAATTTTTTGGTATCCTAGACCGAAAGGTTTCATCATAAACTTAGCAGCATAGAAATTCTCTTTCAGCCTATTCCCTTCAGGTAAAATACTTCTCGTATATTCGACAATTCTATCATAACCAGTCTCACTCAACTCATAATTCGACTTGATGGTAAATATCTATGTAACGACCGATAATTTAGCCATCTTAAATGGTTTGTTAGAATCTTTTAAAAGATTAAAAAACCTAGTCATGTCTGCATTAGGTTCTTCATCTACGATTGGACATTGATTGACATAACCCTGATTCATTCTCATCACATCCATAACTATAGTCATATAAGGATTACTGTTGTTAGTTTCAACTCCATGCACGTTGCTAGCACTAGAAATTGACCCAGTCATCCTTTCTACCATGGTCTCATGAGAAACAAATGGTTCTCCATATGTATACCAACACAGGTATTCCTCTATGAACTCTTTGTGTAGAAGATGAATCGTTACAACATCTCGATGGAGAAACTTTTTATTTTGACACCTCTTGCATGGACAACTAATACTGCTCCACTAATATTTCTTGGAATACATGTTGCGTAATTAATAAAACCCTGAACCCCATTATAATAATCCATCCTCTACAATCCTTGGGGTGAATCCTTGTACATGTATGAACGATCATCCATGACTTCTATTGACTTACTTTCATAGTTCTTTTAATTTATTATCAATTATCAACGTCCATATAAATTTGTACACATGAATTTATGGAAATTACAACTTGGCAATAAAATTAACAAAATATAAAAAACAGACCCATTAAACAAGCAACTATTTATATCATCACAACACACCTAAATCAGTAATTCAACATAAGTTTCAATAATTTATAAATAAATACAATTTTAGAAAATCTAAAACAAACCATAACATGTACAAAATCTTGTATCCATACAACAAGTTTGTTAGAGAAAAATAAAATCAAACAAGTATACACAAAAAAAATACATATTCTACAAAAATATGCAATATAAAAATTAACATTTTAAAATTGTGTTCAAAATAAAAAATGGTAAATTTACTTACTTAAAATGGAAAAACTGTAATAAAATTGTTGTTGTGACCGAAAAAGTCGAGGAAGGATGAATAGTGTTGAGATAGGGGGTGATGTGGTGGGGCTGTTAGTTGCAGATTTGGGGGGGGGTTGTTTAGTTGCAAAGGGAAAAAAGGAGAAATGAGGAAGGAGAGGGTCCACCAAATCGTATATTAACTATTACCGATAGAATTACCGACATAATATTTTTGTTTGTCAATTCATTGGCAAGTATGTCGATATCAGTGACACATCACTGTATGACTATCTCTGTTTGAATCCAACTATAATTTCGTTAGTAAAAGCGTCCACAAAAAATTACATGTCATCATGCTTTTTGGTTTTTTAAAATTTCTTTTATTTTGATTGGGATTTCCTCGGTATTTACCGATAAAAATAGTCTGTCGGAACAAAAATTTTTGTTGGTGATTTCATTTGTATTTGGTATGCACAAAAATTTCTTTTATTTTGATTGGGATTCCCTTAAGATTTTTTGGTAGTGTTGTTTTCATTACTATTTGTTTTCTTTTTAATTTTTTGATGGTTAAGAAATTCGTTCAAGATTTTTTTTTTTTGTCTTCTATGTGGTCATCTTGGTCTCATGACTAGAGTTACTGGTTTCGAAGATTAGCTCAATTCAACTTTAATATTTTTTTTATTTTTTAAATTTCATCCTTTGACATTAGATTATTGGGTTATAAGCTTTCTAATTTTTTTTCTTTTTTTTCTTTGGAATTATTCTGAATAACGAGTGAATCAAGTTAACTCGGATTTATTTAGGTTATCACCATTTAAATATCTTTTCATGTTAGAAAATAATTGACCCGCACTACAACGCAGAGCAGGCAAAAAAATCTAGTTATTTGATTAAAGTACAAGAACTCTTAAAGGAAATCGATTTTTATTTTAAGAAAACATCCGAGACTTGTACAAAATTTATTCAATAAACTGTCAATTGCCAGTGGTCCAATAAGTAATTAAGGAGCACAGTTAAGAAAAGTACGAAAACAAAGAGAGAGAAGAATACAATTCTATTATTGGTGATGGACATTTCCAGGAGGAATTCTCCCACGTATTGCACAACATGTGGCTATGCTTTTCAAAGTCTATACAACTACTGGCTTATTCTTCTACTTGCATGAGAAAAGTCAAACGGGATTTTTATTTTTACGGGATACTCGAATTGACCTCACCACTTGACCTGCATTCCTCCCATCAAAATACGTTTGATCAGTAGTTTTTTTTATTTTTTCCTTAGTGCATCTATATCATTCTATCATAATTAGGCCTACTAAGTAATGTTCGGTGTGACTTGAAAATCTTCTAAAGATAAAGTTAGTAATTTTAAATGTGAATAGTAATAAAAAAAATTTAATTTAAAAAAAAAATAGTGTTTGTTTTTTTTTGTGATTAATACTTTAAAATATAAAAGAGAAAAAAACGAATCGTTTAACAGGATGATTTAGGATGTACTTGTAATCTTTAAACATTGGTGCCTTCAGGACTGGAAAGTCAGTCTACCTTTTGAAGCGTCTCGGAGGTTGCTAGATGTTCAAGGTGGCATGTGGCCTATACTGCGGCGTATTTAAGAGACTTCAAGCTCATTTTGGAATGTAGTGGAAATTATGTTTTTTTAAATATTTATTTTTTTTATATAAATAAATTTTTTATATATATTTTTAAAATATTTTTATGTGTTGATACTAAAAATAATTTTTTAAAAATAAAATATAATTTTTTATGTATTTATAAATAAAAAATATTTTAAACCGTTATCGTTACCACAATTCCAAACATACTCGAAAGTTTCTTTTCCTGTTAGTGCTCGCGGTGTATAGCACCTTCACTGGAGTTGAGAGATACGATGCTAGGAAGTCGCTTCTGTGCTGTTGGAATTTCTGAAAAAATAATGTTAAGCAAATATATTATATTTTTTTTTACCATGAGTTTCTAATTAGTTAAATTTTCTCTTCTTAATATGTAATATCTCTTTTATTAATTTTTCAGTTTTGTTTGATCCTCCTAATAATTTATTTTTTCTTTTGCATATTCTATTATTATTATTTTTTGGTTGCTAATTACATTAGTCCCTTTATTCTCTCTCTTTCTTTTATTTCACTCTCTGAACTCTTTTCTCTTTTTTAATTTTTTCTTTTTTAATTTTTATCATCACAATAAGAATTAAATTAAATACCAAAAATTATAATCTACCCTGGCATCGTCATATCATCCCTAACATAGATATGCAAAAATTCTTTAGCTAACCGAGATTAGACATTTACTAGCAAAAAAGTTTAATTGAAAGGAACTGTCAAAATCCAAGAGAATTTCGCAGGGGATGTGCTGATCAATGGAAAGATGAGAACCATCCACGTTGCCTGTATATTCCAAGGCCAATTTGAAGTCAGCATTCACATCAATGCAGATTAGTCAAAAAACTAATCGACAAGAACAGTCAAACAAAAATTCCCAGATTTGACAACTTGCAAGTAGTCATCAACAAACTGTTCTTCAAGGTAGCGAAAGGTCTCTGCCATTTTTTGTCTGAACTCTACTTTTCTCCATACAGTATAATGGTCGCCATTTTTGTTCTGATTCCATTAAAAAATGTTCCTCAAAGCAAACGCAAGCTTGAATTAATTTTCGGCTTCAATTATGGATGACAATAAAAAAAATCTAGATATTTATACCTTATTTATCGGTTTCGAATATCCATATCATTGGATTTGATGATATCCATTATCCATCATATAAGATAATTGTTCAAAAACACCTATCTTTTCTGTATTCACTATCTTAGGCCTCCACGTGTATATGAACTGTGTGTGTATCCTCGAACCAGCTTTTACATAGTATATCTAAGCCTACCTTTTCTGCTCTAAATGTGATAAAAGATAGGCTATCCATTTCTTGA
>Ga0325405_1003528_pt1 | contig 16065 bp, 12 predicted proteins | sample PopdelMetagenome_21_FD_205663 | JGI IMG/M metagenome (GOLD analysis project Ga0325405, IMG submission 205663) | Populus deltoides microbial communities from Bellville, Georgia, United States - Xylem-Control-R2 | ecosystem: Host-associated > Plants > Phyllosphere > Stem > Wood/Secondary xylem...
TTTTGTAATTTTTTTCTTTTAAAATATTGTGGATTGCTATGATGTTTTTTCTATTTTATTTTTTTATTTTTTAAAATTATATTTATCAATTTTTTTTATTTTGAAGAGATTGAGAATTTAGTTTTGTAATTTTTTAAAAAAAACATTGTTGATTGCTACAATGTTTCTCCACGTGGTTTTTTTTGTTTTTATGTTTTTATAATTTTCTCCAAAATTATCTTTTTCGATTTTAATTTTTAATATTAAGTTGGTTAAGAATTACAGTTATAATATGTGAAGAAATCATTGTACCTTTCCTCGTAAATTACTGTGGATTGCCACAATGTTTTTTTCTACATGATTTTTTTCTGTTTTGTTATGTTTTTTTTCTAAAATTATCTTTATCAATTTTATTTTCTTAATATTAAGCTGGTTAAGAATTACAAGTAAATACAAGTAAAGTTAAATCATATGGGGAAAACACTGTAACTTTCCTCACAAAACACTATGGATTGATATAGTTTTCCTCACATAGTTTTTTTTCAGTTTCTTTTATGTTTTCTTTTTTTTTGTAATATTTTTTTCTAAAATTATCTTTATCAATTTTATTTTTTTAATATTGAGCTGGTTAGAATTTAACTTTATAATAAAACTTAATCATGTAGGGAAAACAAAACATTGTGAATTACTGCAGTGTTTTCCCACATGATTTTTTTATGATTTTTTCCAAAATTATCTTTGTCAATTTTATTTTTTTTAATATTAAATCATATGGGGAAAACACTGTAACTTTCCTCACAAAACACTATGGATTGATATAGTTTTCCTCACATAGTTTTTTTTCAGTTTCTTTTATGTTTTCTTTTTTTTTGTAATATTTTTTTCTAAAATTATCTTTATCAATTTTATTTTTTTAATATTGAGCTGGTTAGAATTTAACTTTATAATAAAACTTAATCATGTAGGGAAAACAAAACATTGTGAATTACTGCAGTGTTTTCCCACATGATTTTTTTATGATTTTTTCCAAAATTATCTTTGTCAATTTTATTTTTTTTAATATTAAGTTGGTTAAGAATTATAATTACAATAAAACTAAATCATATGGGAAAAGCGTTGTTGTTTTCTTTAAAAACACTGTGAATTGCTACAGTATTTCTCTAAATGGTTTTTTTATGATTTTTTCTAAAACTGTCTTTGTCGATTTTATTGGGGAAAACACTATAGTTTTCCTCACAAAACATTGTCAATTGCTACAATATTTTTTCTCATGGGTTTTTTTCCTTCTAAAATTATCTTTGTCGATTTTTTTTAATATTAAGTTGGTAGAGAATTTAGCCTTGTAATTTTTTTTGCTTTTTATTAACATAAAAGCTAAATCATGTGGCGAAAGCACTGTATCTTTCCTCACAAAACACTATGGATTGCTACAAATCATTTTGTTCAGTCTTTAAATTTTTTTTATCACCAACACAACTTTTTTTTTTTGTCATGAAATATTGGCTCCATCATATTTTTAGTTTCTATTACTTATCTAGTGTTGGTTCACAATTATAACACTATCAAGTATATTTGTTTTATAAGCCTGCGGCAGCGCGTGGGCATGCTATCTCGTATTAATGAATCTAGATTAATAAAAATATATTTCATGTTTTTTTTTTATCTCACTAATTTTGTCGTTGTTTTATCATCTCTTTTTTTTCTTTCTAAAGGAAAAAAGGATGAGAAAATAAAGACAACCACACATGCAATAAGTTTAGATGTATAATCATTTTCTTTAAGATAATCTATCGGCTTTGGGAAAAAAATCATTTTCCTTCAAAAAAATAATGGATTCCTATAAGATTATGTAAATGGAATGGACACAATGTCTATACCTAAAAAGCCACAATAGCTTTCGTACCACTTATTCTACGTACATAAGAAAAACAAGTGATTCTTGTTATATAATTTTCTTTTTGGAAAATAACATTTATAGTTTGAGTAATCGTAACCTGTCAAATGTGATTAACCTTTTATGATTATGTGTTGTACAATAGCATTCCTTTATAATAGTAAATATAAAAAAAAAATTGTGTGATATATTTTTTTCCTTTTTTATTTTATATTTAATGATACACTCATATTATTTTGTTTTTAAATACTAAACTCTTAATTTTTTATATATGTTTTATGTTTTATAATAGCTTACTTAACTTGTTTTGTACTTAACAACACTATAGAGACACAAAGTGTGAAAAAAGAAAGAAGCTAAATGAAGCATTTTAACATAATTTCAAGTAAAGAACTAGAAAGAGCCTATTGAACAAATCATTAGAGCTAAGAAACGCAAATCCTAATTGCATTAGTAATCCAACTTGAACAAGAAATCCTAGCAGGATTAGGATTGATCAAAGTATAAATCAGGTGTCAGAATAGTGTATAGAATCTCTGGTGAAGATATAGCAAAGTGTTAGGTTAAAATTTTCAAATATGCTAGAATGGACATCATTGTACTCTTTGGATCATACATATAGATACAAGTGGAATTTTTTTAGGATTTTAGTTGGGATAAAAACTAGACATCTCAGTTTTTTCATCTATACATAATAGATCTAGTAGCTCATCCTGATGAGAGAGAAAGATACTTAAGAAGTTATGATTGAATTCCACCAACTAACTTGGTTAAATGTAGCCTATCTTTCTAATGATGACATGATAATTCATTAATGATATGGTGAGAGTCCTATATCACTAGAAAACTTCTTTGGAAGGTCAAAGTCAATGCATATGTTATTAGAGTCAGATTAGTGTAAGGAAATCTTAAAGTAATTTAATTAGGAAAAAAAAAAGAGGAATCATGTTTATAGATATGGAGAACATAATAAGAGATTTTATCATTTTTAGATTATTTTTTATCTTTTTTTTTTTGAATTTGCAACAAGCTTAGTTTTTAATTTTAACAGTTTAGTACTCTTGGATCTTAAATTATCATGTGAATTTGTACTTAAAATTATTCTATATTTGATTGTGATACATGAATAAGTTATGCTTTTCTATGATTAAACTTAATGATTGATGATCTAAATTTTATATCATGTGTAGCATAAGTTTTTTATTTTAAATTTCTTGCTAGTTGATTAGTTTATGTTAAATTCATGACTAATTAACTTAAGTAGCATGAGTATCTAATTTTTGAACTCATGTTTTATTGTTTTTTTACTTAGAAAACATAAGTCTTAATTAAATTAACTTCTTATGCGTGTTTAATTATCATAAATCAATTGCAATTATCTTGATTTTAATGTTTTCACGTAATTAATTAGTGCATGCTTACTGAAGGTTATTATATTATTAAGGTTAATTGATGTATGAATGCCAGGTTAACTAAAAAGTAAAGATAGGTAGGAAAAAAAACTTGATTTGTTTCATGGTAGTTTTATTTATTATTAGAAATCATATTAGAAATCATATTTAAATTAAATTATTGATGTTTAATTATCCTTAAGTAATAATTCTTATAATTGAAGTTAAAACTTTTTTTTCTATATATTTTATATTCTGTCAAATTTGTCTTTCAATGTTTAGAATTGGTTTCTTCCATTTTCTTAGCTTTCTAAATTGTTTTTAGCTAATTTAGATCATAAACAAAATCCCTCTTTTAATTACTTATCATTTAAATTACATATTAGTTGATTCCATCAGATTAGCATATTTTATGCATCTTTACTTTATTTGTTTTAATCTAAATTTAAGTAGATTGTTTTGATTGAGTAATTAAGTTCTAATAGTAATATTTTTGTGAGGATACCCTTAGTTTTTATACTAAAAATCATTAATTTAAAGATTTAAATTTGCACAACTTTAACACATACTAATCTTCTTCGTTTTTTACTTGAGTCAAGCTTGTGTTTCTATTGATTTTAGCTTATTGTTGCAAGTTATATGTCCAACTCCAATTTCAAAAAAGAAATACAATCTAAAGGGGAAGCGTTAGATAATTTTTATCAAGCAAGAGCAGAGACACTAAATTGATCTCCATGATAATTATTCTATCAAGAAGATAATAAGATAAGAGTTATGAGGAATTACATCAAGTTCATTACATACATAACTTTTGCATCACCAAGTACCCGTCATTTATCAAATGTGCTAGAGGAGAATGTGAATCAACAAGAAAGCTTCATATCATGTATTTTTGAATAAGTACCACTACCAAATTCAATCAACAAACATGCCAAAATGGCAATCTAACAACCTTATACTTTTAAGGAGCTCGTTGCTCCAAACTTGAGCCAACAACCATTTTGCATTAATTTTCCACAAATTGATGTTCATTTTGAGCTTAAGTCTAACCTTATTCATTTACTTCCTTTTTTCATAGCTTTGTAGGTGATGATACCTATAAGAATCTTAAAGAATTTCATGTTGTTTGCTCAAGAATGAAATTCATTAGGTTCATAAAGGAACAAATCAAGTTTAGGGCGTTTCCTCTCTTTAAAAAAATTGGTAAAAGATTGGTTGTATTATCTTTCCCCTAGATCCATGATCTCATGGGAAGAGATGTAAAGATATTTCCTTGAAGAACACTTTATTGCATGGGTATTATGAAAAGAAAAGAATTCTATGAAATAAGGGAAGTGAATAGAGGATCTTTGCATAGGTATTATGAAAAGTTTAAGAAATTATATGTTAGTTGCCCTCAACATCAAATTTCTAGGAAACTTCTCATTCAATACTCTTATGAGGAACTTAATCCCCAATATAGGATAATGATAAATGTAATTAGTAGAGGAGTTTTAGTGGACAAAACACCTAAAGTTGCTAGACAATTGATATCCAATAAAGCTGCCAATACTCAACAATTTGGCACAAGGATTGACACACCAATTAAACTTGTTAATGAGGTAAATTCTTCTAACTTTGAGTAAATATTATATACTCTTACCTTTTTTATGCGTTCTTTGGTGACTAGTAACTCACAACAAGACTTGTGAAATTTGCATGATGCAAGGGCATGCTATTAGTTATTTCTCAACTCTTCAAGATGACACTACAAATCAAGTTAATGTTATGGGAATGGTCTCATACCCACAATATGATTCTAATTATAAAACTTACAATCGTGGATAGAGCGATCATCCTAACTTAACATATGAAAATTAAAAAAGTGACTTTGCATCACAAAATCAAGGTATTAACCAAGGACATACCTAATATCAAACTAGATTACCACCACTCCAAGGAAGTCAATCTAAGGGTGGTACACCAATGGATAATATAAAGGAGATGATAAAATCATTTATATCTAATACATTGTCAATGCCTTCAAGTAAGTCAATCTAAGGGTGGTACACCAATGAATAATATAAAGGAGATGATAAAATCATTTATATTTAATACCTTGTCAATGAAACAAAACATGATATGATTTCAACAAGAACAATGTCAAGTATCCAAAACTTGGAGAAAAATTATGATAACTTGTTAATGTCATTGGTAAGTTGGAATCACAAAGTTCTAAGAAGTTGCATTCGCAAGTTATGTCTAATAGTAAAAACGTATATTCTATCATATTGAGGAGTGGAAAATCATTAGGATGAATTGAGAGTATATTAACTATATAGAATATGAAAAAGAATTTGAGGTCAAGACATGATCGAACCAATTTTCATGCATTTCAAGGTAAATTCTAAACCTTGTAATTCCTCTTTTAAGCTAACTCTATATTTTCCTTTGAGTTCTTCTAGGCCACACAAAAAAAGGGCAAGAAAAGGAGATTTTGGAGATGTTTATGAAGGTTGAAATCAATATTCCACTCTTAGATGCAATTAAACATGTCTCTCTTTATGTAATTTTTTTAATAAGTTATACATAACAAAAAAAGAATGAGAAACTCAAAGATAATGAAATGGTAAGTATGAGGGATAATGTATATGCTATTATTTAAAAGAAACTCGCACTAAAAGAAAAGGGATAAAGGTTCATTTTCTATTCCTTTTTAAATTGGTAATACAAGTTTTGAAAAGTTTATATGTGACTTAGGAGCTTTAATTAATGTAATGTCAAAATCTATTTATGAAACTTTTAGCCTTATCCTTTAACTAAAATTGGTATTATTATTCAACTTGTTGATCATTCCTTTATTTATCATATTGGTGTGCTTGAGGATTTTTAAGTCTAAGTTAGAGGTATTGTATTTCCCGTTGATTTTTATTTCTTGATATGGAAGATGATAACTCACCTAATTTTTATATTCTTGATATGGAAGATGATAACTCACCTAATTCATCATCTATTTTTTTAGGAATACCATTCCTTATGACAACTAGAACTAAGATTGATGTGCATGCAAAATTATTAATTATGGAGTTTGATGGTGAAATAGTTGAATTTAATATTTCAATGTCATGCAATTTTATAATGATTTATATTATGTTATGTGATTGGATATTATATATTATTTTATACAGCAAATGTTTGATTTGGATAATGGTGATAAATTGAATGTAATGATAAGTCAAAGTTTGAACTCGACTTGTATATAAGAAGAGCTAGCTGTTTATAATGATTTGGTTGATTCAGTCATGGTATTGCAAGCTTTGCAAGCCATACCGCACAGGTATAACGAGGTTTTTCATTATTTACTTATCTCTCACAAGATATTTTTACCCTTATTTTACAAACATCAAACTTGAATTAAAACCTTTGTTTAATCACTTAAAGTATATTTTTTTAGGTAACAATGAGACGTTACTTGTGATTATTGTAAAGAACTTGATAGATGTGCAAAATAAGAGATTTATGTACATGCTTCACGACTATAAAACCGTAATTGGATGAACCTTGGCTAACATTAAAGGAATGAATCATTTCACTTATATACATCGTATGCTTTTGGAAGAGAACTCAAAGTCAACAAGGAAGATGCAAATATGTTTGAATTCGTCTATGATGGAGGTAATGAAGGCTGAAATTTTAAAGCTTTTGGATTTTAGAGTAATTTACCCTATTTTAAATAGCATGTGCGTAAGTTTAATCCATGAAGTTCCTAAGAAATTAGTTTCTTAGGGATTCCTATTGTGTGAAATAAAGATGTTGAACTTGTCCCTACATGCATCAAAAGTGGGTGAAAAATGTGTATTGATTACCGCAAGCTGAAATTGACAACATGTAAGGATCACTTTCATTTACTTTTCATGGATCAAATGCTTATGATATTGACAAATAACTCACTATTGCTTTTTTTTTTTATTGATATAGTGATTATAATCAAATTTAATTGCATTAAAAAATCAAGAAAAAGACCATTTTTACTTGTCTTTTGGTACTTTCACATATAGGACAATATATTTTGGCCTATGCAATGCACTTGCTACTTTTTAAAGATGCATGATAAGTGTATTTTCAAACTATGTAGAAAGAATCATAGAGGTTTTTATGGATAATTATTTTGTTTATGGTAGTTCTTTTGATGCATGTCTTAAAAACTTAACTTTTATTTTTAAAAGATGCATGGAAACTAACCTTAATTTGAATTATAAAAATTATCATTTTATGGTTGAACAAAAGATAATTTTATGGCATTTAGTTTATGCTAGATGTTTGGAAATTGATAATATATATATATATATATATTCTTGTATTTGCCTTTTCCAGCGAGTTTGAGGGAAGTTTGTTCTTTTGTTGGACATGCATGTTTTTATTAAAGATTTATCAAGGGCTTTCAAAAATAACATTGCCCCTATGCAATTGTTGTTGAAGGATGTGAATTTTGTTTTTTTTTTTTTTTATAATGCTTACAAGTATGCATTCAATAAGCTTGAAAAGAGACTAACTTTAGCATTTAATGTGCAACAATCAAATTAGGATCTTTCTTTTAAGATTATGTGTGACACAATTGATTTTACAATTAAAGCTAAGTTAGGCTAAAGAGTTGGTTGGAATTTATATGTTATCTGTTATGCATCATACACTTTTGATTCGGCTCAAAACAACTATCATACAATAAAAAAAGAACTTTTTGCTCTAATTTTTGTACTTGAAAAGTTTAGATCATACTTGCTTGGAACTAACATTTTTATGTTCTCTGATCATGTAGCTTTTAAAAACCTTTTGCATAAAAATTAACCAATGTCTAGATTAATAAGTGAATCTTGTTTTTGCAAGAATTTGATCTTGAAATCAAAGATAAGAAAAGAGTTAAGAACCAAGTTGTTGATCACTCAAATCGTCTGCTAAGCAAAAATGATGATGGATTCTCAGCTATAAAAGAGTGTTTTCTTGATAAGAAGTTGTTTGCATTGTATGAATTTTGTCCATGGATTTGGTTAACTTTTTAGTTGTCAAAAAAAATTACAAGTTCTCTAAGCAATGCTTAGACAGACAAGCTCAAATCTACTTCAAAGTATTATGTCTAGGATGAGCTTATTTATGAAAGTTTTGCTCTAATCAAATTATAAAAAGGCGTGTACTGATAACGAGTTTCATTTCATCATTGCCTTTTACCATTCATGTGCTTGTAATGGATATTTTAGTGCTAAAAAAGTAGACTGCAAGATATTAGAATGTGGTTTTTATTGATGTTCTTTGTTTAAACATGCAGATAGCTTTTGGAAGACATGTGGACGTTGCCAAAGAAAAGGCGGCATTACCCATCATGATCAAATGCCTTTCATTTCTATACTTGTAAGCGATTTTTTTTTTTTAATATTTGGGGTATTAATTTAATAGCTCCTTTTCCATTTTCTTTTAGTAATGTTTATATGTTGCTTTTGATTAATGGAACTGAGCAAATAATGATCAGTCAAGGCCATATACAGAATTCTCTTGTGATAAGCACACAAATGGGGAAGGCTGATCGCTCTAACGCACAAGTTCAACTATTTGAGATGAATATTATCTTCTTGGCAAAGAAAAACCTTCCTCCCGACATTCAGTTCTAATATCTTGCATAAGCTGTTGAAGAAGATTGGGGTTATTTGTAACAACAGCATCAACATGCTCAAACAACATCTTCCGCATGGAATCCACATCGTCAACCGTCCATGCATATGCCTTTTTGTTCATTCTGTAAACATGTTCAAATATAATCAGGATCATCACAATAGTTAGCATGTGCAAACTGATGCATGGTTTAGAATGCAATTCAAACCTGTGGAGAATTGCCACTAGCTTTTCATCTATCAATGGATGGTGAACACCAACAACACCAGCACCCTTCATTCTCAATAATTTCGTTTTCATGCCTGTATCAGGATCCACCATGACTATATAGCCCACCTGAAAGAGGACCAGCATTTACATAAAGTTGCATATTAGTGAGAAAATTGAAACACATAAACATCACAAATTTAAGAACCCACAAGGGTTAGCATAAATGTTTAATATTTGACCCAAGGTACATGACTTCCTCGGTTCTTGCCCTTCAATATCTTATGGATTTTAACTCTTGGGGGCCACCAGGTGGGGGACCTGTTCCCAAAAGCAAGGTAGGCTCTTGCTGATCTAAGGGCTAGAATGACCTAGGACGGCTTAGTCCTAAGCAGTGAGGTTTATTTGTGGTGAACTGAAGGAACCCACAGATACCCCCATTGCTTGTAAATTTATATTTTAAAAAAAAATACACACACAACTCCAAAACTTCTTTTTCTAGTGTCTAGGTATATATAGAACATGTACTTCTAACATTTTGATTTAGGGACCTAGATCCCACAAGTAACATGAACAAGTTGATTCTTTAAGTTTCAATGTTGCAGCTAGAAGCTGCTAAAAGAAAGCGAAAATCTGACAAGAAAGGATTTGAATTTGCTATGATCAGCTGAGGAGTGCAGTTGAGCCCAGCTCGGGAGTTTGTAAACAACCACACCAAAACTAACACACATTTCTCTTTATGAAATGAACCAAAGACCCCAAAAAACAGAACAGGCCAGGTAATAGCACAAGTCCCAGCTTTATATCCTCCAAAGACTTATCTTTGTCTAACATTCAAAACTAGTATAAATTGCCATACAAAGATAAACTAGCCATGTATCAAGCAACCAATCAATTCTAAAATAATTAGCTCCGTGATATTGAAACAGCCGAACTGATTTACCGTGACATTCGACTTTAGTTTGATTACATCTCTGGCCAGATTGTCACTTTTTGCCCAAATAAGGCAATTCTGACACTGCAATCTCTCAACCTGAAAACTTCAGCAATCAAGCATAAGGACTACATTACTAAGAAAGACATGTTGACTAAAAATCTATGTTGGACAATATAACAAGATTATCACATGGCCAAAAGACCAATACTGATAATGGAAGCTTCCACATTCATCAATAGCATCATTTTTTCAAGTAAATTATTCAGGGCTAGCTGTTCTCAATGCATAAGGCCAACTTCTTAGATCTGCAGATTCAAGCCCCTTCATAATGTTTCTAAAAAACCTATAACCATATATTGATTCAAAATTCACATTCAATGCATAATAAAAAACCTCCAAGCAACAAATCAATTGACTATCTAACAGTTGTTTGATAGTTTAAATTTTCTCTGCTTAACAAAAACCAAGATGCATAACTAGAGTTTTCAAGACAACAATAAAGAAAGAAAAGGTGTGAAAGCTAAGATGGGAGGGGGAAACTAAATAAAAGCATAGAACTACATCATGCATGTGAAGCACCCAAGTTATCAAGGTGCTTGCCATGCAAACCTTGCTGAGGACTGATCCAGAATTAATCTAGGGGTGTGGGGGAATGTTCAGTTTTAATTTCAGGGGTCCATTTCAAAATAGGCTTTAAAAATGACCCAAATGGGAGGTTTCAAATAATTTTTCATGGTTGGATCGGGTGGGGGGAATCCTTGGCAAATCAAGATGTACCTGCAATTTATCCCCATATATTATTATTAAACCTTGAATTTCCCATATCTCCCACATCTCTATTATCATTAAAGACCACAACTAAGATCTTAATATTTGGTACACATTCGTTAATGATATGTTGACACGTGGAATCAAGTGTCTAGATATATATTATAAATCAATTATAAAGAAAAACTTGCACTCCATCTTTTCCTTAGTGAGTGGTCGTTACTTGGCCTATATTGCGATTGAGTTTTCTCATGTGGATGATTATCCGAAAATACAACAACGATGAGTACATGAAAACATTTTTGAGCTGTTAAAAGTCAAATGTTAAAGAAACGCAGACATCCATCAAGAATAGCTGGGTTATTACTCAACAAGTTCTCACAAAAAGCTGCATAACCACTTTCCATTCACTTTTATAGGTCTGAATGGTAAAATTAGTAACTGCAAGCCAGTAGATACAGTAACAGCTGTGGGAAATGAATACTGTTATGCATTTTATGTTAAACTATCGAAAGAATAAAACACATGCATAAATGATCAAAAATGAAAAGATAGAGAGCAAGCAGAAACTCACAACAGCGAGAATATCCTTCGCAAGTCCCTTTTCATATGATGGAGGTCCAACTTTTGCATCCAGAATCACCTGCCGAACTGAACTTGATACCAACTGGAAATTTATGTAAAATATGGTCAGAGAAATAATGTTTATTGCCAAAGATTATAGATAAAAAACCGAAAAAAACAGTACAGAAATTAAAACAGTGTATAGCATGTGACTTTTAATTTAATCAGCATAATTGTGAAAAAGCAAGTGCAATTGTTGAAGAATGTGTATAAGAAGTAAAATAGTAGGAGGGAGAAAGAGAGGAAGGGTCCAGGGAATACCATCAAAGCATCTTCAATAGTGGGAACTGTATGATTATGAAAATCCTGTGCGGACTGGTGATGTACAGCTAATTCTTTAATCTACAACCACAAACTAACATATAGTCTTAATCAACAGCACTCATAGATGTTTTCCAATATGAATGAAAAATACATAAATTCAAGACTAAAAATGTCATTAGTTAATCGACTGAATCAACTGGTGGATTCCAAAAACAGAAAAAGATCCCTCTTGGTTGAGATAAACATAAATATCTGATAAGTTCACCAAGCGACCTAGAGCATACATAAAAATCAATATGATTGAAGAAAGATAACAGCAAAGTTACATATCTAAAAAGAAAAAAAAGTTAAGATTTTGGATGTTTTATTTTACTTATGGACAAAATAAAAAAAATTCTAATTGGATCGCGGGATCATTTTTCAGTCATTCATTGAATGATAAATCACAACAAGTGACAGAGATACACGATTTAAATATCAGAAGATCCAATATTTAACAATTGTATCGAAAATGACTGGAAAGGTGGAAACAAGTCCAGGTATAATTTGATCATTATGTGCAAATCCAAAATCCTTGTTTACATACTTAGTTTAAGACTTGAAAGAAACAAACATACACTACTCAGCATTTGAGGAGGTAAAAACTAACACGCACATCGAAAAAATAACTGCATTTACTATAACAGTATCAGAGGAACTTAACAACATAGTTGAAAATATAGCCAAGTCAGCAATTCTAACCTCTTTCATGCTCAAGTGCCCAACTTTAGAAGTACTGTTACCAGATATCCGCTGCAAATCCCTGGCTGTGTCATGTGAAAATGAAGATTCGGAATAGCAGAAATATAACTTCATATAACAAGAATCTAAAGCTATTAAACTTATACTCGAAACAAGGACACGATCCATATTCAAGTAACAAAATTGTCGAAGATGAATTATCACATATCCATAACGTGAGGTTTGAAATGGAATACAAAATGATTATTCAGCAAACCATATGAAAGATCGGGATGCAAAAGGTACAACCATATCTTTGTACCAATGACATAGAAACTACGTAAAACATACAATTTACATAGGCAGGCAATAAATCACTGTTTCAATGATCATTCAGATTCTTAAACAGACTGGAAAGATAATAATAATAATAATAATAATAATAATAATAATAATAATAATAATAATAATCCGAATATACCTGTCATGGAGAGCAAATAAAACTCCATCTTTAGAACGAGAAACATCAATCTCAAGGCAATCTACTTTAGAACGAAGTGCTAAATGATACGCAGCCATCTACATATATGTAAGGAAAAAAAACTAATGCTAATACATATCAAAATTCCTTAATCCAAAAAAATAAATATCCAAATTCTGCTTTTTTTACTTTCTTTTTTAAGAAAAGAAAACATAAGCTTACAGTATTGGGGAAGGCATTGATTGAATCACCACCATGAGCACAAACAAGTGGCGGATCATTAAGCCACCCACACTTCTTTAACTGCGTCTGCACAAACATTTTCAAAAAGAAAAATAAAATGAAATCAACCAAAAAACAGAAAAGGAAAGCGAGATTAATTGAAAACTAAAAATGAGAGATAAAAGGGGTTACTTGATGGAGGCGACGGAGCTTGAAGTGGAAGAAAATGGGAGGCAAGAGAGCAATGAAGGCAAGTATTATTATGATATATCGAAATGATTTTCTTGAACCGGAAAATTTCAGTTTAGGGAATCGATTATTGCGCCAGCGGCCTTGATGTCTCTGTAGCCACGATGGTTGATGTCTCCTTCCTCCTCCTCCTCCTCCTCCTCCTCCTAGTCTAGTGGAGATCGCCATTTGGACACTCTCTCACTCGTAAGTCGTAACTGATGGCCTACGAATTATTATTCTCTTCGCTTTTTCACAGATGGAGACTCTTTTACCTTCTTTTTTTCCCCCTGAAATCTGAGCTGAGGAGTTTGTTCAGTTATTGTAACTTAGTCCTTGTAATTTAATATCGCTAACTAATTAGTCCATATGGTCTATTAAACTATATATTTAATTCCTAAATGTATTAATCCGTTATAACTTAGTCATCAGTTAATTTACTGTTTTTTTTTCAATTATTTTTTTTTATTTTTAATAAATTTAATAAATAAATGAGAAGTAGAGAGCATCAAAAAATTATATTTTTAGTTTTTTTCATAAAATAAAGTTTTTAATTGCTTTTAAATTCAATTGCTTTTTGCATTTAGTCCATGGAATGGAAAGGAAAAGGGAGCAAAAAAAAAAGTATTTCATGCATTTTTCTATTTGGTTTGCCTCAAAAATATGTTTTTTTTTTCAAAAATATACAAAATATTAATAAATAAAATTACCAATTATTCCTTTGTTACTTTTATTTTTATTATTATCATAAAATAAATTATGATTAATAAAAATCTCATATTATTAAACAATCACATACATTCTAAAATTTTAGGAATTTCTTTCTCAAATATTTTTTTTCCTCAAAAAGTGATTCCAAGAGAAAAGCAATGTTCATTTAATCAAGTGTTTTTAAAAGTCAGGTATATTAACTACTCATTGTGATTAGATCATGAAAAAAAAAACTCATTGATATGAGCTTTTCATAGTTCTGTTATAGACTAGTAATTGATTTTGAATGTAAATTTTTATCATTGATTTAGGTTGTTTTTAAAAATAAATTCTTTACAAATACACGATTAAATTGATGTTTAAATTAGTAAATGTAAGAGAAAGAAATAATATAAATAAAATAAGATGAGTAGCGAGTGAGGAGAAAATTCTTGTGTGAGACTTTTTTGTCTTTTGAGTCTACGTATAAAATTCATAACTATTTTCATCATCATCATTAATAATATTATTATTTTAATAAGTATTTTTGTTTTTATCATCATCACCACCACTATTGTTATTATCATCACTATTTTCATAACTAATATTACTATTATTATTATTTTTATCAGCATTATTATTATTACTATTACTATCACTACTACTACTACTATTACTACTATTGAAAAAAAAAAAAAAACCTTGAACTTGATTTGAAGGATATAATTGAAAAATATTTTTTTTGGACAAAAAGATCAAGGAAAACAATAAGAAATCAAAAGAAGAAAGATCAAATTGAAATCATTATTATTATTATTGAGAAAAACAAGAAAAATTATAAACTTAATTTGAAGAATAAAATTAAAAATAATAAAAACTTTGACAGAATGACAAAGAAAAAAAAGAAATTAAAAGAAGAAGGACTAAATCAAAACATATTATATATACAAACTAGAAACCAAGGGTTAAATTGAAAACAAAATTTTTTTTAAAAAAAAGAAAAAAATGATCAACATTCTAAAATCAAAACTAAAAAGACTGAATTTGAAATGTCAATAACAAGGAGGATTATAATGCTTTTTTAAGATAAGAGAGAGAAATGAAGGGGAAAAATGTTACTAGCAATAAACCGCCATATTTTGATCTTACGCGTCATCGATTATAGAAAAAAAAATAATGAGACATCAAATAATACAACAGACGACCAATATTTACCTTTGGGAGCCACGACACCTGTAATCCAAAGTACATGGCAGCTCTTAAGTGCTAAAATATTTTGTGTACGTGCTAACAACTTTTTTAAAATAAAAAATATTATATTAATATTAAATATTAAATTACACCATTACCCTGAATCAAACCAACAATTAAAAAAACTTGAGAATAAAAAACTTTAATACCCCTGGCCACCATGAATTAAATTTTTTAGATCTAAAGATATATGTATAATTCTACTATGTATAAAAAATAAAAAAAATACCTATATGCTCTTATCCAAAACTATTGAATTTTTTTTTTACTCCTATAAGTATTTCATTATTTTACTGTATTAAAAATATAAAAATATCCTCAAATAAACCACCAATGACTAATATAATAAATTAAAATATTATTTTAATATTAAATTATATTATTACCCTAAACCAAACTAATAATTAACAAAAAAAAATTAAGAGTAAAAAACTCTAATATCCCTTGACTTAGTAGATTAAATTTCTTAGATCTAAGGGTATATATATAACTCTACTATATATTAATAATAAAAAAATACTTACATACTCACATTCAAAAATATTATTTTTTTTCTAGAGATATTTTATTATTTTACTGTTTATTAAAATATTAAAAATATAAAAATACCTTCAAACAAACCACCATTGACTAATATGTTATAGGAAAATACCACCGCTAAATAAAAAACAAATATATATAAAAAAACATAAACTTTTGAACTTTAATAACTAAATTAGAAGTTCAAAAAGATTCTCTCACATAGCGCACTCACGCACAAAGTGCTTCT
>Ga0325405_1003531_pt1 | contig 16062 bp, 19 predicted proteins | sample PopdelMetagenome_21_FD_205663 | JGI IMG/M metagenome (GOLD analysis project Ga0325405, IMG submission 205663) | Populus deltoides microbial communities from Bellville, Georgia, United States - Xylem-Control-R2 | ecosystem: Host-associated > Plants > Phyllosphere > Stem > Wood/Secondary xylem...
AAAATTCATTTCTTTAGCAGCTCGATGGCTGCTGCACTCTCACTCGATCTGTTGCCAGAAAATCCAAGTCAAAGGATGCATCCATTTGAGCTCTCACTTTCAACAATGAACTTGATGACCAGCCAAGACAACAATGCCTCACATGGTGCCCCTATCCTTCCTTATATATAGCAACCCTGGAGCATGTCATTTCTCACAAAACAGGAAATAGTTGTCAGATTTCCCAACCATGAAAGCCCTCTTCATTTCCTTACTTGTTCTCAATCTCCTTTCACTCTCCTTTTCAGAACTTTGCAATCCCCATGATAAAAAAGTTCTCCTCCAAATTAAAAACCATTTTGGTGATCCTTACCTCCTAGCCTCATGGCTATCGGACATGGACTGCTGCACATCTTGGAACGCGGTGGAGTGTGACCCTACCACCAACCGCATTGTTTCCCTGAGAATCTTTTCTGGCGACCTTTCTGGTGAAATCCCTGCTGAAGTTGGGGACTTGCCCTATCTCGAGACCCTTGAGTTCCACAAGCTGACAAATATTACAGGCCCGATACCACCCTCCATTTCCAATCTCATACATCTCATTTCACTCAGACTTAGCCGACTCAACCTCACTGGACCAGTACCTGACTCTCTTAGCAAACTCAAGAATCTGAGAGTATTGGTCCTGTCTTTTAACAGCCTCTCAGGATCAATACCAAGTTCACTCGCTTTAATGCCGGAAATTGATATTCTTGAATTGGATAGGAATAATCTTACTGGTCCAATCCCAGAATCATTTGGCAACTTTGCAGGCAGAGTACCGGGTATTTCCCTGTCTCATAACCAACTTTCTGGTAAAATCCCTGCTTCATTAAACAACAGAGACTTTCGTTTGATTGATTTCTCACGCAACAAACTTGAAGGTGATGCCTCCATGCTTTTTGGGCCAAACAAAACTAGTGGAAGTGTGGATCTCTCCAGGAATTTGCTGGAGTTTAATCTTTCGAAGGTGGTGTTTCCCAACACTTTGACATATTTGGATGTTAATCACAACAAGATTTTCGGGAGCATTCCTACTCAGATGACTCAGTTAAATTACCTGTCCTTGAACGTGAGTTACAACAGGCTTTGCGGTCAGATTCCCCAAGGTGGTAAATTACAGACCTTAGATTACACCGCATATTTCCATAACAGGTGCTTGTGCGGCGCTCCACTGGCAAGCTGCAAATAGGCAGTGGCCTGAGTATGGATTTGCCACTTAGATGTACCTTGAAGTGGTATGAGTTTTTTTTTTTTTTTAAAGTATCTTTTTCTTTCGTTTCTCCAAACAATTATCAGTTAAATAAAACCAATACAGGCCTAGGAGACATGGGGCAAGGCAGTGTCTGTATCCTGACATTTCCTTTTTATGATTCTATGGAGATGGGGGAGACTGCCAAACATTCTCATACGCTGTTTTTCCAGCTCCTCAACAAAAGGTCCAAAATGCCAAAGTTTACAGGCTACAGCTGAAGCTACCATGTACTAATAAAGAATATCAGACGAACTTCTAAATGCTAGGAGTTCCGTCTTCCTCCACTTCTTTCTACTCTGGGTCTCTAAATAATGCCAACGATTGCAAATTCTATTTTCGCACCGTCTTTTCATAACCCTAGTTTAGTCAGGAAGTATACTAGAGCCCATGATATGATGCCTGATTTATAAGAACAGGTTTTATGCGAAGAGCTCCTATGACCTGGTGGGACGAGTACTATCTCATATCAGCCTTCCAGAGCACGTCCCAGATGAACTACACAAAATCCTGGAACCTGAGTGCATATTGACTCAAAAACTGCATATTTTAATGCCAGGGTTTTTTCGCCAAGTCCAAAGACTCTATCAAAATAATTTAACATGCAACGCTTTCCTAAATTTTCAAACGCTGGAATTGAAAATGCACACACTTGCAAGTTTCCAAAGCATCGATTGAAGTAACCACCAATTTTGTAGTTAAAACATAATCAGAACCCATAACCAAACTGAAAAAAGATCTTCCGTGACTATTCCAGAATTTTTATTGTTGTTAGTTCCAATGACATCACTTATATTATTCCCTAAATCAGTGAAGTTCCTTTTACAACCAAGAGAAAACAAATAATTAAAAAGCCCCCCCATTTTCCCTTCTCTTCAGAGGATGCTCCAAGATATCAGAGGTAATACATTGTACAAGTTGAGCAAGAACTATGGGTGAAGAAGATTACCAAAAGGAATTATTTTGGTCTTCTTCATACGTGACCCGTTTCAAAATGGAGGCTCCTTCCACTCTAATCTGTTAAGCCCGTCAATAATCGCTCTCCGAAACTCATCATTGTGCAGAAGAAAGGATGAGACATGTCCACCAGTAACCCATCTCACCTCTGAACCTGGCCAAGCTTTTTGAAGCTCCAAAACAGAGTGTTTTGGTATGTATCCATCATCCTAAAAACATAATTGCAGTTGATTAAGATAGCAACTAATATTAGATTTAATAGGAAGGTTTTTGAAAACTGTACAAAGTAGAAGAAGCAGCCTAAAACAAAAAATGGAATGATGCATGAATATCTAAGGTAGCAACACTTCCTCAAATCCAAGTCGACAAATTACACTAAATAGTCTGAGAAGTTCTTATCTGTTGGTTCAATGTTTGCATGACAGGTTTGGCTGTCCAAACTAGCATAAATTGGCTTGGTAACTTGTAGTTTTACTGGCAAAAACATAGACATGATAAAACATGATACGATACTAAGTGAAGAAATCGATACCAATGCCAACTAGAAATATAATAATGGTTGACTCAAGGAGATAATCACCAATTCCACAAGCTTTCTTAAAAAAGTATCATCATACAATACTTACTGTTGCAGCAACAAATATTACAGCATTGGGGTTTTTGGGAATTGGAAAGCGCGTGACATCTGTGAGAGACAGCACATTTCGCATCCGTTCTCTCACATCCTCGAGAGTCATTGCAGGCTTTTGCACTGCAAGTTCCTCTCTCAGTGCCTCCCATGCAGTGCCATACCTCAATATCCCCTCACAGAATGCCACAACAGCAGAGTGTGGAGAAAGAAAAGGAAGGGTTGCAACAGGTGTGGGGTGCAGTGATCCAACCATTGCAGCATGTACTCCTCCTAGATTCAATAAGAGCATCAAGATTTTGAAGAGAAAAATGGACCAAAACCTTGGACATTGTTTGATGTCCTTCAGAATTCTAAACTAATACGTTGATTTTAAGCAACTTAATCAGTCTACTTCTCAACGGTCCCCAAGAAGGGTTAAGTTCAACCAATAATTGTAAAACCAAATTGTTCTTACCCATGCTCAGTCCACAAACACCCATCTTTCCAAACCCTGCCTCAGAGTCTAACCAATGTAAAAGACTGCGTGTCTCGTCAATGGTTGTCCTACCTAATAAAAGCAAGTCACTAACACACAAGAGCTTTGCGCCATGCTGCAGCATGGGTCGTCTCCGTCCATAGAAAGGGCTGCAAATTCCATGTTCAAATCAAACACAGCATCTGTAGCTTACACAATACAATAAAAAAGATTTACCTTACTGGATTGACTAACAATACAAGATTAACTCTAACCTCTCTAGCACCATGGTTGCAATATTTTCCTTCAATAATGGTCCACCAAGATGCAATCTCCGATCAAATGAATGGTCCCCAGTGCCTGCAGAATGAAGGTTTAGCATCTACTCCCTAATAACCATCAAATTAACGCAGAAATGAGATCATGTGCATTCTTCACACTGCCAATAGAGGCAAACTCCCTAAATTTACAATCGACCAGACATTTTTTACACAAGCATTAAACTGGACTTGAAACTATAAAACAACCATTTATCCAACTTTAAGGACAATCCCTGAACCACATAGAAACCACTAATTCACAATTTCGCCAATCCAAATAAAAATAATATCTAAATTTACTGACAAACACTCACAACTAAGAACTGAGGATTTGATCTAAGACTTAGCTATTATATTCAAATTCGAGCAGATTCAATGATACACCGTTTTACCTGCGAGATGAACCACACAGGCCATCTTCTGTGGTGGGACATGTTTGGGTGCAAGAAAAGCAACCCTTGCAGTGTGACTCTCAGGAGGCAATGCACTAATCAACTGCTCATCACAAGTAGTCCTAAAAACACCTTCTCTTAAACAAGCACTTCTGGTCTCCCAAACTGTTCTCCAAATAGGTTGTATTAAACTTGGAGGCCAATTTTGGCCTTCAACTTCAGGGAATAAGTCCTTAATCATTCTCTCTAAAAGCTCAAGCTTTGAACCACCCCACCCTCTAGAAAAGAATGGTGGGCTTATTTTGGTTCTGTGCATGAACGCTCCATAAATGTGGTCTATTACATAATGAAGCATTCCTATATTGACTGTTACCATGTTTTGAGAGAAACCCAGAATTGCAATCACTCAAAAGGAATGAACTTTATGAGAATTTAATCCAAATTTGATTAATTTAAAAGAAACCCAGAAGTTTTTTTTCCGAGTAAACAATAATTTTGAAGAGAAAATTGAGATTACAATGTGATTAGAATTGGATTGATTTAAAATAATCACAGGAGTTTACATACACAGCACTCTCTCAAGTATTCGCCAAATTTCAATGAACGAGCATGAGAGAATAGATTGGATTTTTATCGAAAACTTGTCATAAAAAATCAAAATTGTGGAACAAAGACAGAATTTAGATCTGATAAAAACACGGGAAAAGATTAACAAAATATTATCAGATTCAAAAAACCAAAGACATTGCAAGGAAGTTGAGAGAACGAAACAGAAGTTAGAGAGGGAGAATGGGGTCAAGCACAAATGGAAAGACTGATTTGCCTGATTGAGACTTTAGTATCTTTAGAGAATCGAGGGAGCCATTCGAATAGGATGGTTCAAAATTGCTGAAAAACAGGAGGGAGAGAGAGAAACTGTGGGCTGAGAATGAAAGCTGGGTTTCATGGGTCCCATGTGTTAGACATGCCACCTCATTTCCATCTACTTTCGGATTTTTTGTTGTTTACTTTTGTTGGTGTTGCTTGTGATGATGACTAATGATGCTTACGAGGATAAGGTTCCAACTTCCAATGGATTATTTTAACTTTTATATCAATTTAGTTTTTAATTGACTTTTTATTATTTTATTGATGCCTATTATTAGAATCTCTTAATAGAAAAACTTTAAATTTCCTATAAAATAACTCATTTATTGCATAAAAAAAAATTGCGATAGAATTCACGATTTATAATATGAGTAAAAAGATTTGTTTGGAAATTTTTAAAATTTTAAAAAAAAATTAATAAAAAAAATTAAAGATAAAATTAAGTCTAGATAATTTTTAAGGTTTGAAATTACAAGATTCTCAACAAATGATAAAATATTTTATTATTTGCTAATATGTTTTTAAATTGAAATATTTTTGTTCTATAATGGATTAATTATATGAGAACTATTCTTTTGTGAGGAAATTTTTATCATAATTATAAAATTTAGATTCACATCTAAATAATAATTGATCTTATGAGACCCAATTAATTTAAATATAAATCAATTCAAGTTAAAAAAAAATTATAACTTAGTCTAATTTAATTATAAATTTAGATTGACATCTTAATAATAAAATTATTTTAATTATTTTAAAAATTTAAATTAATTAGAGTTAACTCTTTAACCTAATGTGAATCTTGGCCACGAGGTTATTAAAACTATGGTTTTTTATGTGTGCAAAGATAATAACTAGAGTAGAAGAACTAATAATCAGAACATATAACCCTTATATGTAAACAACGTAGTGCACACATACAGTTAAAAAAAGAAGAAGTACTAAAGCAATTTATCATATTTTTTGGTCCAAATTTTGATTTGCAGTGTGTATCCGATCGCTGCAATTACATTAGAATTGAGAATCCGCTTCACAATTCTGATTGTTGGTGGCTCGACTGATTTTATAGTTCTCCTTAATTTTAAGCCATGTATTCAAACCTGTTATCCATGGCAAATGATCAGAACGATGGAAATGGATTGAGCCTTGCCACTGGGACACAAATTAAGGGATGGGCCCTTGGAAGTGTTATACCAGTTCCTTCTTGCATGTCAACAGTGCCATTAACTTTCCAATCAAAGCATTGAATCATAGCAGCAAGGCCTGTTTGAACCATTTGAAGTGCCAGTGTAGTTCCAGGGCACCCTCTTCTTCCACTCCCAAATGGAAGAAAGTGAAAATGCTGACCCCTCACTTCCAGCTGACTCTTTCCATTTTCTCCTGCGCAAAGAAACCTTTCCGGTTGGAACTCAAGTGGGTTCTCCCAGTAGTTTGGATCTCTATTAATAGCCCACACGTTAACGAATAGCCTGGTTCTTGCTGGAATTTCATAGCCATTGATGGTGCAGCTTTCACTTGATTCCCTCAGAATTATTGGACCAGTGGGGTGAAGCCTCAGTGTTTCCTTTAGTATAGCTTGAACGTAGGGCAGGTTAGCGATGTCTGATTCTTTTACTAGTCTGCTTTGTCCTACAACAGAATCTATCTCTTCTCTTGCTCTCTCCAAGATGTTTGGGTTATTGATGAGCTCTGCTAGTGCCCATTCCATGGTAACAGCAGATGTGTCTGTCCCCGCCGCGAATATGTCCTGTGCAATGCAGAAATTTAAATTTTTATATCTATTTCTGATTTTATGTCATGATATTGCATAAGAACAAATTTGATAAAAACCTAGTTACAAGAACGTCTTGGCAGGTCAAAAAACCTATTCTTTTTTCTTTTTTTCAAAACAACATTATTTAGGCATGATCTTGCCCAGAACTCTATTTTGGGACAGGGAAATTGTAAACTTTTTTACCTAAACATTAATGGTTTGGGAATTTTAGTTTACTTCATCATTATCAAATCCATAAATTCTTAAGATTGATTTCTTTCATTGAATTTAACTTTATGGGAACTAGGGACTAGTATTGAGTATGAGTTTTGTGGCTGGTAGACTTTACCAGGATGAACGCCTTGATATTTTCTCTAGTCAGTTTCATTTCTGAGCTATCATCTTCTGATATATCAAGTAAAATATCAAGTAAATCCTTCACTGGGTCACCTTCACCAGTTTCTTTCTTTATCTTCCTCGCCTCTTCATGCTCCTTTATGATCCTTTCCGTCATCGTGTCAAACCTTTTGCGGACTTCCTTCAGCCTTTTTCCAAATCCCTGCAAATCCAAGTTCTTGCAAAACCAAATAAAATCTGACAAATTAAACTTCCCTGTAAGCTCAGCTACCTCATGCACCAAATTCCTGACCTCATCTGCTTCATCGTCATTATCTGAACACCTTTGGCTCATTGCCATTCTCGAGATAACATTATTAGTTAGCCTTATAAGTTGACTTCCAACATCAATTGACTCTCTTGCATTTGCTTTCTTTAGCAAGAACTGTAAAAACTGCCTAATCTCTTCATGCCTAACCGGAAGAAGCTGGTCTAACATTCGACCTCCAAGAAGTTCAGTCATACAAATTTTCTTCATGAATTTCCAATAAGGTCCGTAAGGGGCAAATGAGAAATCAGCTGATCCATATGTTAGAAAATCGACTGCGGCTGACTTAGGACGATCGCAGAAAGAATTTTCATGAGTTTTGAGGAACTCTTTTGCAGTCTCAGGTGTAGAAGCAACAACACAAGGGACAGAACCAAGGAATAAATGAATCAATGGTCCATACCGGGTTGAGAGCTTATGAAGAGCTTGGTGAGGTATTGGGGCAAGGAGATGGAGGTGTCCAATGATTGGTAAGGCCAATGGGCTCGGTGGAAGGCGAGGTTTGGCTCGAGTCTTGTTTAGTATTGCTCTGACCAAAATGGTGGAGAGTAGCCATGATAGGAAAAGTATGATATAGCCTTGGATATCAGCCATGCTTGAAACCTAGGACAGTAACTGAGATTAACAAGTTTCAGAGAGTTATTTATACAAGGAAAACTGTCTTTTCTTTTTCTGTGTTTTGAACAACAAATTTCATTTGGTTCCAGGAGAAGGGAGATGGGGACTGCCAGGACGGCACAACATCAAGAAACCAGATTTTTTTTCCTATAATTAACACAACAAACACCAATTAATATTAACCAGTTTAGGCCAACATTGCTACTCTAGTTGTAAGATAATGACTGCCGCATAATACTTTAATTTTAGTCTTTGTTCCAACCTGTTTGTATACTAATGTTTATGATTTATTTCAGTTGTAAGATGTTTTTTCAAAGTTTTGGACAGTAGCTTTTGGTCTTTCCTGCAAGCTAGCGGTTGGCCAGGTCAAAATTGAACCTGACCAGTTACCTTAACGTAAGATCCAAACATATTTGAGACATGTTCAAATATGACCCACACCCAGGTTTTCATTGCAGGCCAAGTTCAGTAAATTTGAAAGCGAACATCAAACAAGCATTACATCACTGTCTTGAGCGTGAAGTAATAGAATTATCCAATGACTTTTAGCAAATTCTTTTATTCATTATTTTGCTGTTTTTAATTGAGACAAGATGTTAATATTACATAACATACAGATCATAGTTCTCGGAAGCTATGGCTGTTCCAATTTTTCTTTTGGTTATACCAAGTTCTTCCTCTTGACTGGTGTTAAAATTGCTGGAATTTGTGACTCTTACCTAGGTCTTCATCTTCTTGGACCTGAACTATCGTTAGACTTCCTTGCTTGGGAGTGTCTACTTCCACTATTTCTCTTTACTGTTGAGCAAGTTCACACTTCACACCAAAGTGAGCCACCTTGGCATTATGGCTCCAGACTTTAATATCGTGCTCCCATCCCTCCTGTTTTTTTCTTTTTGTTTTTTCCCTCGGTGGGACTTTTTTACTCCACTCTCCCTTGTGTGCAACTATCATCCTTCTAAGGTTGCCATGTGAATATACAATACTTCTTCTCATTTATTCATTATGAATAGTAAAGAAGGTGGCTTCTTCTTCTTTTTCATTTCCCTCTTTTTTTTTTCTTTTCATTTGTCTCTTTTGTTTTCAATTTTATCATTCTTTTCTTAATTTCATCTTTTTAAATTTGTTTGATTTTGAATTTATATTCATTGTTTGTTTTTTAAAAGGTTATTGCAGTATCAAATAAATATCTCGATATTTAGTTTGTATTTGATTTTACAAACGTCTATTTTTATTATTGTATAATTAAGTAAAAATAGTTTTAAAAATAAAGTTCTTAAACTCAATAAAATTCATAATCCGGATCATAAATTTAACAGATTAAATCACGAAGCTCTGATCAATTCAATATGTATCCCTTTTAATATTAAAGAAAAAGGTTGTTTTGATTATTTTTTTAAATCAAACTATATTTTTTATTGGTTTTTCAAGTTGTTTTAAAACATATCAAGTTTATTGAATCATATCGAAACAAAAATTACATAAATTAATTTTGAACTCGGGTTCAGTAAAGAGTTAAGTAAATTGACCAACTGAATCAAGTTTAATATCAATAGCAAATAATTCCTACATGGACTCTCTTTTTTTTCGTTCAAAATTTTTTTAATTCGAGCAACAATTTAGGGGAACTTTTACAGTTACGACTAAAATATCTGCATATTATATGAATTTGAATACTTCCCCCAATTGGTTCTTGCTTGTCATAATTCTTCAACCATGGATCTGGAAAAGCTTTCATTTTTAAAGGGACATTATCTGCCCAGTGAAATAATGTTGGATTAACGTTTCTTAACCTTTCGAAGCTAGTGATGATAACTTATAAGAAGATGGTTTGAAAATTAATGGATCTTTTCTTCTTTAAATTCATTTACATGCTTCAGTCAATTTATTCACCATTTTAAATTCATTATCACGATCAATCAGCAGCTTGGCAATCTTCAGTTGTTTGTGACTAGACAACCACAACTTTTGTCTGCCACCTTGATGACTTCAACAGGAATCAAATTAGCATAAAAAACAACCAGATTAGCTGTAAACGAGCCCTCAATTTGGCCTCCACAAATTTCCTGCAGCTTGGACTAGATTCATAAATATTGATGCTACTCTAAGTGAGACGATCGAGCACTACCGAAAGAACACTTACCTTCACGCATGAAAACAATCAGTCCTTGTATATGGCGTGCATCATCATTTCCTGGTGGCCTCAAGGACTGTACAATTCATGAACAAAGATCATAGTTGTTTCAACATCTATAATCACGCTGCTAAAAATGGACAGGGCCTGGACACTGGGATGCAAACCAGGGAATGAGCCCTAGGAAGCGTTACGTTAGTCCAGGTCCCTCATCCATGTCAACAGTAAAACACTCCCCATCGCCCACCTTCTACTCAAAGCACTGGATCAAAGCAGCAAGAGTTGTTGGAACAAACTGTAGTGCAAATGATGCTCCAGGACAGCTTCTTCTTCCAGTCCCAAATGGTAATAGATGAAAATGCTGCCCTCTCACATCCATCAGGTTACTATTTCCAATCCAGTCTTCACTAGTAAGTCTCTGTGGCCTAAAATCAAGTGGGTTTTCCCAGTGATTTGGATCCCTTCCAAGTGACCAAATATTAACAAACGGTCTGTCTTTGCTGGAATTTTGTATCCAGAAATGGTACAGTCTTCTAATGATTCTCTGACTATCAATGGACCAGATGGGTGGAGCCTTAGTGTTTCTTTTACTATAGCCTGCAGGTATGGAAGATTTGCTATATCTGATTCTTGTACTAGCCTGCTCCTTCCCACAACAGAGTCAATTTCCTGTCCAGCTTTCTCCATCATAATTGGGTGGTTAATGAGCTCTTCTAGACTGCTAGTCCCCATTCTACTACTGTAATGGAAGATGTGTCTGTCCCAGCATCAAATATGTTCTGAACAATACAAAACTTACATGACACAATGTAGTTCACCGTTCATTAGTATGTTAATCGCATCACAATCATCTTTTTTTCCGTCATAAAGAAATTTTACACACTTTGAACTCTAACCCTGTTAGTTTTCCAGATAAGTCCCCAACAAAATTCTGAAAGATACGCAGTTTCTCTTAAGATTTAAGCACAAACAATCTGAAGGAAAATCAATGCTTTCATGTATAAGGACAGAATGAGTTCAAGTTTATTAATTTTAAACAGAATTGAAGGAATCTCCTCTACCTGGTGTATGAGACTATATACTCCTTCGTGTTCGTTTTAATGTTTGATTTCTAAACAGTAATCAGGAAATTTTAAGAAATATTAGTGAAACGATTTCTTCTATTCATTTTTAGGATCAAATAAATTATTTTGATTTAATATTGTGTTTGCAAAGGTTTGCATCGATCAGGCCACTTACCATGATGAAAGCCTTAATATTTTCTCTGGTTAATCTCTCTCTGCGTTCATATCTTCATATATGTCCAGTAAAATATCAAGCAAAACCTTCACAGTAACATCTTCATCACGTGTCTCCTTCATCTTTTTCCTTGCTTCTTCATGCTCCTTCATGATCCTTTCTATTATGGCATCGTACCGGTCCCGAGAATCCTTAAGCCTTTTCTCAAAACCCTGCAAATCCTAGTTCTTGCAGAACCAAATTTAATCTGAAAGATTAAACTTGGCACCTAGCGTAATTAACTCTTTCACTAACTTCCATACGTACCTCATCAGCTTCATTTTCATTATCAGAACACCTTGTTCTTAATAACATTCTTGATATAATGTTATTGTCAACCTCATCAACTCTCCTCCAATATCAACTGCCTCTTTAGCCTCAGCTTTCTTTAACACTAACTTCAAGAACCGGTTTCTCTCTTCACATCTAATCGGAAGGAACTGGTCTAATGTTCTACTCCCTAGAAGTTCAGTCATGCAAAGTTTCTTCATGAACTTCCAATGGGGTCCATAATATATGGTAGCAAAGTCAGCCGAGCCATATGCAAGGTAATCAAGGTTGGCTACTTTAGGACGGTTCAAGAAATTAGCTTCATTGATTTTGAGAATTTCTTTTGCAACTTCTGGGTTAGAAGCAAGAAAACAAGGTTTTGAGCCAATGAAGAAGTAAACTAAAGGTCCATAGCGGGTTGAGAGCTTGCGGAAAGCTTGGTGGGGGATGGGACCAAGGAGGTGCATATGTCCAATGATTGGGTGGGCTCTAGCCTCTAGGGCTTGGCGGGAGGCCAGCCTTTCCGCTGATTTCGGCCGAGATGGTTTGGACCAGAAAGATGGATGCTAGGAAGATAACGAATGGTATTGCAAAATCTTGCATATCAACCATAGTTGATCAATGTTGGATTAATAGATTGTGGACTAGTATAATTAAGATGGAGATTAAAGAGGTGCTTGTTTGTAATAATTTCGACCAGTTCAATGTGATGTAACTGGCTAATACAGGACGCAAAAAAAAAAAATTGAAAATAATAAAAATATTTCAAAAATAATAACTCGTGAAAAAAATTATAAAATAGAAAATAATAAATCTTTTTAAAAAAATTTAAAATATTTCTAGAATCCTTTGCCATTAAAATTCTAAATACTTCTCAAGAAAAACAATTCAGGAATTCTTCTTTTTGTCATTCTGTTCGAAAAATCTTGTTTTTTTTATTTCTTAAGTATTTTCAAAATTTTCAATTAATAGTCTTCTTACAATTTAATGCAATTTAGTCCTATTTGGTTAAAATATTGTCTAAATTTTGCACACATAAAGCAATTAATCAGCAAATGTTGACCACATTTTCTTAGAAAGTTTACATACCGAATTGATATAAATAGAGGAGTAATTTTAAGGATTTTCCATAAATATTCAAACGAACATGCGAAAGACAAATAAGCAAAATCACAAAGTTTCAAGACCTAGCATTAAGCATTCTTGGGATCAAAACGTGTGATGGGATAGCACGCAAGAGGCAACACCCTTGATCCTGAATAACCTGTCGCCATTTCGTTATCAATCTTAGCATCATCTTTCACTTCCCAATCAAAGCATTGTACTAGGGCTCCTATCGTTGCGTGCGTGACAATCAAGCCATGAGAAGCAGCAAAATTGTTGGATGATGATCAAAATTGGTGTCCATCGAATCGGTCAGGAACCTCTCTGGAAAAAAGTCATCTGGTTCTCCCAAAAATCTGAGTCTCGCATTATGGCATAGGCGTTGATGAGAATTCTAGTGCCAGCTTTAATGTCATAGCCATTGATCCTAGTATCGACGTCGCATTGCCTTGCCCGCAAGGTTGCTATAGGGTTTAACCTGAGGGTTTCCTTCACAACTGCCTGTAAGAAAGGAAGCTTTGGGACGTCTGATTCTTTGAGTAGCCTATAGTTAGAGCCAAAAACCGAGTGAATCTCCTCCCTCAGCTTCATGAATGCTTTGGGATTGTTTATTAACTCTGTAATGGCAGATTGCATGGCCGTTGCAGTAGTTTCCACGCCCGCAAAAAATATTTCCTGTACAGCGAGAAATAATTATGTTCATGACAGCAATATAATGGTAACTTATTGCAATACATATATAGGCACACACATACACACAAGCAACTTTGATTAATTAGTCATGAAGTGGAATACATCTTTGATTGGTTAAGTATTTATCTCTAATTATTTTAGAATTTCGATCTAAACTTTAGAGAAAAAATTTATTGATTGTAATCCAAAATCTTGATAAAGAATTTTATTTTTTATTTAAATTATTGAGTGAGAGATGAATTTTTGGAATCAAAATAAACTATTACGTACATATTTAAATCTACATTTTAATATTAATTATTTTTTTATTAAAATTTAATGATCAGTAGTATAAAATCATATTTTCTCAGAAAAATCATGAATTTAGTTCATATCTGAAATACTTTTCGTTGCCCGAGAGATTATTTCTAATTAACATTTGAAAAAATTTCTGGCCGCATCGATCTTATTTGGAATTTTGTTCTTATAAATCTTATTTTTATTATATGCTAGTTTTGTCATTATTTCAATGGCATTATCATCTTTAATAAAATCATTCAATTATCATAAAAAAATCTTCAGAAATATTTAAAATTTCAGGAAAAGAAAATAGATTTAGGCATTTAGCAGAGTGCAATAAAACCATTATATATGTGTGTGTGCACTAAAAGTAAATTAAGAACTCACTAGGAAGAGCTTTTTTATATGCATCCGTGTTAACTTCAACTCAGAATTTGTGTCTTTATATGCCTCCATTAAGATGATCATCACATCTTTCTGTTCTTCGTCACCACTGTTGATCAACATATCAAAATTGTCTTCATATTTCTTCATCAGTTGCTCCAGAAGCTTGTCATACTTCCTAGTCGCTGATACAAGCCTTTTCCCTTTACCTAAAAGGTCAAATCTGTTCAAGGGACCAAAAACCTCATTGAAACTAAACTTTGCTGCATTTTCCATTACATCTCCTACCAACTTCCTTATTTCTATAGGTAAATTAGGGTCTTCCACGCATATATTGCCAATTACCATCCTACAAATTATATTACTCGAGAAGACCGATAGCTCCTCACCTAAATCACATGGCTTCCCTTCTCTTGATTTATCCACCAGTGATTTCAAAAGCTTCAACGTCTTTGCTCCCGGATGTGAATGAATCGATCAAGCTGAGGGCCACGGAATAGTTTGGTCGTGCATAGCTTCTTCATAAACCGCCAATATGTGCCGTACGGCGCATTGAAGAAAGTATATCCATCATAAATGTCAAATTTTGAGAGACCAAAACCGAGTGTATACTTAGAGGCGAAATCAACATCATGGATTTTCAAAATCTCCTTGGCTGTTTTGGCATCGGATACAACATAAATTGGTGTTGATCCAAAATGTATTTTCATGAGAGGGCCATATCTGCTAGCAAGTGTTTTGAGGGAGTTTGGTAAATCCGAACTTAACAGGTGAAGGTGACCAATAATGGGTAAGCCTAGGGGACTTGGTGGGTGGCGACGAGTCTTGCTGCAAAAGCTGGTGCTTGTTTTGATGAAGAGTTGCACCACAATGATAATAATGGTGCTCTAAGTGATGCAGAGGCAGCAATCATATGCAAAACTATGATCACTAGGGGCCATGATCAGCAAGTTTTACAACAAAAGGAAGAGTGGTGCTTAAGAGAGCAGGCGAGGGAAAATACATATATCTTGCAGAGTTTTGTGCGACTGCTAGGTAACTAATCTTTCGTTTAGATTGATAAAATTAGCAAGTAATTCCACACGAACCCCAATTCAAACTGTTAAACTTTTATTATTAAAAAGATAAACTTAAATTAATTGTAAGAATGCTTAGATGCAGGAGCAGCAAGCACATGTTCACGTGCATTAAACACACTTCATCAAAGCCATTGACTAACAGTGTTTAGTGAACTCAGTACTAGCATCATGGATTTCCTCAACCAGATTAATTTGCCAAGGCCATATTGGAATATCGGTTATTAATTAAACAGCAGATAAAGTACCAATAATATTGCTTGGTTCTTAATATAATATATATTTATCCCAATGAGACCAGGTTAACGTGATTCTTCAGAAATTATCAATTATGTAGTCTCTTTTTTCTTTTCTTTTTTTGTCTTATATGTACTTTTCAATTATTTATTGATGAAGAGAAAGCAGATTCAATCCATCTATTATATTTTCAATTATTTGAGACCTTCTATATATGTTCCTGTCCCTCTGACGTCGACCTTGTTTTATTAACCCTTAATTTTGCACTCTTCAAAAGAAACTAATAATATTGGCCTGAGACATTGCCACATGCTCAAATTAAAACACGGAAATCAATCCATTATATATATATATATATATATATATATATATATATATATATATATATATATATATATATATCGAAAGGAAAAAAACCTAACTTGGGTCATTTGTGAACCTTCTAGGATGATTGTGCAAGCAGTTGATGAAACAGAGGAGCCCCCGGAACAGTAGTCATGCTGAATGCTTTATAAGCCCCAAATGAGCATTTCCTTGTATAAGTATATCCTACATAGCCAGCGAGCGCAAACTTTTTTTTTTAATTATTGTAGAAAAGATATAAATATTTTTAAAATAAAAACCCAAGATTTTAGTTATTTACTCGAGATAAAATAAAATAAAAAGCAATGAAAAAAAACT
>Ga0325405_1003533_pt1 | contig 16062 bp, 10 predicted proteins | sample PopdelMetagenome_21_FD_205663 | JGI IMG/M metagenome (GOLD analysis project Ga0325405, IMG submission 205663) | Populus deltoides microbial communities from Bellville, Georgia, United States - Xylem-Control-R2 | ecosystem: Host-associated > Plants > Phyllosphere > Stem > Wood/Secondary xylem...
ACCACGAGCATGGTTTGACAAATTTACAAAGATAATAGTCCAGAATGGGTATTCTCAATGCTAAGCAGACCATACCTTGTTTATCAAATCTTCTTCAGAAAATAAAAAAGGCAATACTAATTATATATGCTAATGATATCATCCTAACTGGTGACTATGGGAAAGAACTAGTGAAATTGAAGAAACTCTTAGCCAAGGAATTTGAGATTAAAAACCTTGGGTACCTCATATACTTTCTTGGTATGGAAGTGGCACGATCAAGGAAAGGTATATATGTTCTCAAAGAAAATATATCCTATACCTATTAAAAGAAATAGGAATGCTTGGGTGTAAACCTGTAGAGACTCCAATGGATTCAACCAAGAAGATAGAAGTAGGAGAGGACATAACACTACTTGACAAAGAAAGATATCAAATAATGGTAGGATGACTCATCTATCTCTCACACACCAGACCAGACATTGGCCTCTCTGTCAATGTTGTAATTCAATTAATGAACAATCCAACAGAAGAGCATATGGAAGCAGTTAATAGAATTCTGAGATATCTAAAAATGATCCTTGGAATAGGCCTGCTATACAAGAAGGGTGGCAATAAAAATGTTGAAATCTACTCAGATACGGACTAGGCAGAAGATATTCTAGATAGAAGATCTACCTCTGGATATTGCTCCTATGTTTGGGGAAATCTAGTTACTTGGAAAAGCAAGAAGCAACAGGTTGTATCTAGAAGTAGTGCATGATCTAAGTTTAGAGCTTTAACCCTTGGCATCTGTGAAGGAATGTGGATACAAAGATTATTCAAGGAATTTGAAGTGAAACTATTCAACCCTAGCAAGATGTTCTGTGATAATCAAGCTGCCATAAGTATAACTAAAAACCCAATGCATCATGACATGACAAATCACATTGAAATAAATAAACATTTCATCTCAGAAAAGACTGAAAAGAAAATTGTCCATCTAATCTACACTCCTATTAAAGCTCAAACTGCAAACATACTTACTAAAGCACTTCCTAGAACTAATTTTAAAGAATTGAGTCATAAGCTAGGCATGTGTAACATATACAACCTAGCTTAAGGGGGAGTGTGGAAATCTCCTTTAAAATTAGTTAGGAAATCTCAGAATATATGTTTAAATAAGGAGAATCTGGTACTAGCTAAACCAAATCCCATAGATTATTTTTTTCTAGTTTAATGTAGGTTTCTTTCCTATCTAGTAAGTATTTTCTATTTTGATAGACTGTAGGGTTAACACTTTTCTCCTATATATTATACACTTAAGTTATATTGAGGTATAGAAAAACTTCTCTCAAACTTCTTCTAAGAAAAAAAAACAAGAATCAATACTGAAAGAAACCACACAAAGATATGAAGAGTAGACACAACCTAGAAACATCAAGATTGGAAAAAAAATGTGGACATATAATTAAAAGAAAAATGGAAACCAAAAAAGCAACAAAAAATCATGAACACCAACAAAAAAAGTCATGGCCAATCATCCAAAAGAATCTAGTTACAACAAATATATCAAAAAACCACATGAATATAATCAAAGGCATCAATTCTAGAAGGGCAGACCTAACCCGAACCCAAGCTGCTAGTAAACATTTAACAAGCTTAGTATGCACTTTCTCAAGCACTCTTGTAAAAAGGGGAACCAGTAGATCAAAAGGAAAATAAAAAAAAAATTATTGTTACAACAAGATAACGAATATTAGCTAAGCCAAAAAAAGGATGAAAACAATGACGAAAGAAAACAAAAAGAAGAGGGAAAAGGAAAAGGATAGCAAAAAAAATCAAAAAAATAAAATGAGTCAAGAGGACAAAAAGAAGTCACTTGAGGAATGAAACACAACTTTGACAAAGATGAATCAAGGGCTTAAGCAAGCATGAGCCTTTTGAAAAAGAAAGACCCAGACTATCAAAGCCACAAAAATAATCATGTTTAAAAAATTCAAAGACAACATTAAAATCACAAATGAAAAGGAGTTGGGTTAGTTGAGAATAAAAAAGTTGATTCAAAGTTTTTAATAAACTAAGCAAGCTAGACAATATAATCAATCCCTATGGTAAAAAGGTAGAAATAAAAAACTGGTTGTTCTAAAGCATAAAAGAATGTAACATGCATATTCGAGTAGCACAGAACTGAGACAATAGGCTCAGAAATGCAAGAAAGAGGTAATTGAAAAATAAAAAAAGAGAGCAAGGATCTTAGATGACAAACCTTCTTTTCTTTTCTATTTGACATACCTAGCTCCATCGTGGAAGAATCACCATTAGCACAACCACCCTCATCATCAGTGATGTAAGAAAAGCCCTCTCTCAGTCTCTCTGCAGATCTTTTTTCTCCATCATGGTTTCCTCCTCGTCCACACACTCTCCTACATTACATTGGAATTCTAAAAGAAAAATTCAAAATCATTAATACAAACATAAATTCAATTATAAACCCCAAATTTGAAAAGGAAGAAACAGAAAATCATCACTGATTTTTGTACGCAAAAGCCCAAGTTTTCTGCCTATCTTCTCATTCCCTGCATAAAGAAAGGAAAGGAAGGGTTATAAAGAGAAGAGAAGATAGAAATCAAAAGAGGGAAAAAGCTTTTTATCTCTAGTGAAAAAAACTAGATGACAAATAAAAATAAATTTGGCAAATATTGAGCCATGGCAAAAAAAAAAAAAAAGAATAATAAAATAGATTAAAAAACCCAAAACACCCTCTCTAAATCACCAAGTTATCTAACATATTCAAGGGCATAATTGTCATTGAACTATTATAATCCATAGTTAAGCATACACAACGAATTGCTTTTAGTTTATTAGTTAAAACAAATATGTATGTACATAGTGTTGTTTACAATACCATTCACAATGATTACACTCTATATCCTACATTGCACACAATTCTTTTCCCACACAATTTAGTTAATAGTTAATAATAAAAATAATAATAATTAACAAGCAAGCAAGATCACTACGAAACTCGTCATAGTTGTTAAACTTAGAAATATCCAGTGATTGCCTATAATAACCCTAATTTATCAAATTAGAGGTTTTCATAATTTTAAAAAAGTTGAATAAAACAACATCATGTGATTTTTGGCTTTGATACTAGTACGAAGATATTAAGTATAAAAAAACAAAGATTTTGCTTTTAATTTAGTGTTTTTGTATAGGTGTGTCGTTATTTTAAAAGAAAAAAAGAGACAACGAAGTGATAAATTACATTTGAAAGAGAGAGAAAATATTTATGAAAAAATTATGCAATTTTACATTTATCATATACTAGTATAAAAATATTTTTTTGTCTAATTTAATTTTTTCTATTAGCCACAAAATCTAACCATAACTTTTTAAACCTTAGATTGAAAACGAAAAACATATCAAAGTATAGAAGATTTTTTTTATATAATTATCCCTAAAAAATATTGAATTAAAACATCTTGATTACGAAAAACAGAAGCAAATTTTAAGAGTTTGTTTAACTTTGCGGTTGAAACTGATTGCATGCGTTTTAAAAATGTGTTTAGCTTGAAAAAATATTAAATTGATTTTTTATTATTTCTTGATAGTTTTGAGGTGTTAATATCAAAAATAAAAAAAAATGAAATTATATATATATTCAAACTAAAAATATTGTTTAAAAAATACTCTACTGCATAATACCTAAATAAAGTTTAAAAAACACATGGCTCCACATCTGGAGCAATAAATAAAGTTTAGTTAGTTCACATGTCAATAGTCAGACTGAGAGTTGAAATATCCAAGCAAAACATGAAGGGCCAATATTCATGCACGAAAAAGCAAACACAAGAGATTGATTGATCGGAGATAATTGATTTTTCAAGAATCACATGCAGCAATAGATTCGTCCTTGATGGTACAAAACCTCGACGGATTGGCTTTTAAGAAATTTTCTCATTTCTTTTAAAAAAATTTATTTTTCTAAATATATTAAATTGATATAAAAAAATCTCTCAATTAGATCATTTAATAAAAATACTCAATCTCAATTAATTAGTATAAAAAAATAATCTGGATTTAATATTTTAGTCTTTTACTTGTATATGAAAAACTAAAAGACGTATCTTATTATTAGTAATTTAAATAATTGATGTTATCATCATCCATCAAACGAAGAAGTTCATGAACCACTGAACAATTCTATATTAAAGAATATGTTTTTTATTGCAAGATAATCCTATTTATAACAATGGAACACGAAAAACGAGAGGAAAATAATTGACTCCCTTCCATGAATGCCGTTTATGAAAGCTAAGCCCATATACAAGAAACTGGATGGCGAGGCATCAACAACTTTACCTTACTGGCCAAATGGTACACGTTGTGAGAAATTGAATTCTAATCATTAGATTGTTTATAAATAAATAGTTCAATTCTCAATCCGATTATCTTAATATCCTATCATGATTTCACTTGCACATTATGCTAATTGATCATCTGCTCTTTTCTGCAACTTGGACATTATAGTTCTTTCGCTACTATAAAATTAGTAAATACATATGAAAATATTGATAGAAAAATTTTTATTAGTACATTGCGGTGAACTTTACCGACGAAATGGTTCCTTGCTATGTCCGTTGGTAAACACCACATAAAATTTCCATCGACATATACTGATGGAACTACAATGAAAAAGAAAGGAATTAAAAAAAGCAAAAAGATACAATAATATGTCATTTTTACAAACAAAAATACTGATGGAATAAACTCTTCTATAATATTCGTCCGTGAATCCATTATTAATATTTAAGTTATGACCCGACAAGCGATCCCCCCTCCCCCTTTTCTTCTTCGTCCTCCATTTTCTTTGCAAAAAATAGCTGACCCCCTCCCCTTATTTCTTCTTCTTCTTCCTCCATTTTCTTTGCAAAAAATAGCTGACCCCCCCTCCATTTTATCCCAAATCAACCTCTCATTACTACAAATCTAGCCACCCCAACACTTAGTCTGTCATCATCATTGTTTTGATTCATTTTTTTTTAAGATTCCCCATATCAAGTAAGCAAAACTATCCATTTTTTGTTTGAACTCAATTTTAAAATCTTAATTCTTATTTTATATTTTTGTAATATATGCAATTTATTTGTGTGTTTACTTATTTTGTAGTTTTTTCACATAGAAATTTATTGTGTGAATGTATGAGTCTTACATGTTAGGGTTTATTTGAGATTTTAAAAAATTATATTTGTTTGTAATTTAATGAAATTGATTTCAATTTTATGATTTGGGTGTTTTGTAATGAAATAAAAAATAGCTTATTTAATGGGTAAGTTTTATATTTTGTCAATTTTATTGTTGAATTGAAAATTTAATAAATGTGTATGAATTTGAAATTTTGTAAATAATTGATAATGATTTAAGAGTACTATTAAAATAGATTTAATAAGTTTGAGTTAAACCAATGTTAGCTAATTTATTTAGTTTACATAATTAATGAATACATGTTGTTATGAATATTCTATATAGGTTTGATATAGATAATGGATTATTGTTTATGGATGTATCAAGATTCACCTGAAAAATTACGTAAGATGGATTATTGTAATCAAGTTGAGGGTTTTATTAATTATGCACTATCTAATCGGAAAAATATTAGTGGAGGTGGTATTAGATATCCATGTAAAAGGTGTAAAAATAAAAAAGTTTATCATTCTAGATGTTTAATGATACATCTTCTATAAAAAGAGTTCATGGAGAAATATTTGTGTTGGTTTGCACACAGAGAAACATATGTTCCTCACAAAATCATGGTAAAAAAGATGGTTGGGTCAACTTATATTTCTAGCAACGTGTATGGAGTTGTAGATGATAATAGTAATCCTTATAGAAATATCATTATGGATGCAATGAGAATGAATAAAGGTTATACAGGTGAATGTTCCATCATAGATAAAGAACCAAATGAAGATGCAACTGAGTTTTTTGATCTTTTGTAAGATTCTAATGAACCATTATGGGATGGGTACACAAATCACAGTAAATTATCAGTTATTGCACAAGTGTTCACCATCAAGTCAGATCATGAGCTGAGTAAAGTTGGTTACAACAAAATTATTGAATTGACAAGAAGTATTTTACCTGAAAGGAATAAAAGACTTCTAAGTCTAGGATACCAGAAAATTGACAAGTGTCTAAACTTCTACATGTTGTACTACCTTGAAAATACAACTTTGATTGAGTGCAAATTATGTGAGCATGCTCGTTATAAACCCAGAATTGCCAGATGAAGAAATCTTGTCACACATGAAAAAACTTAGATACTTCCTAACCACTCCTAGACTACAAAGGTTATTCATGTCTTCAAAGACTGTTGAGCATATGATATGACAACATTATATGATATGGTGGATGAAGTTATAGTGCACTCATCTGATGGTGAAGCCTGGAAACATTTTAATATGGTGCATCTTTAGTTTTTAATGAAATCAAGGAACATACGTCTTAAGTTATGTACAAACGGATTAAATCCATTTGGGTCATTTGCTTCTCTTTAATCTTGTTGGCTGGTGATACTCACAGTCTACAACTTGCCATATAAGATACGTGTGAAGCCATAATTCATGTTTCTATCTATAGTCACAACCGATCCTAATAGTCCAAGTCAAAATGTTTGTCTTTGACTATTGATTGATGAGTTGAAGCAGTTGTGGTCATCCATGACTTTGACTTATAATGTCTTGAGGAAACAAAATTTTCACATGAAGGCGACTTTGATATGGACTTTTAATGATTTTTCTATGTATGGAATAGTTTCTGGTTGGAGCACGTATGAAAAATTAGCATGTCCATACTATATGGAAAATAACAAAACCTTTACATTAACAAATATTGGTAAAACATCTTTTTTTATTGTCATTGACGGTTCTTGTCAACAGATCACAAGTATAGAAAAAAAAAAGACTTCTTTATTGGTAAAGTTGAAAGGGATGTTGCACTGCTGGTACCATCGTGTGAGGAATTGTTTGACGTGGTGTCACAGTTCAATGACATTATATTTGGATTTTAAATTGGTTAGCAAAAGTTTTCTAGTTTTAGTGTGATCTACAATCAGATAAAGTGAAATATTTTCTGGAAGCTTCCTTATTGAAAAACTAACCTCTTCTGTCATGATCTTGATGTCATACACATTGAAAATAATGTGTTTGAAAATATCTTTGATACGGTTATGGACATGAAAAGGAAGAAAAAGGCAACATGAAGGCTAGAATGAATATACCTTTGTTTTGTCACCATAAAAATATGAAGTTGGTTTAAGAAGGGTCACGGGTTGCAAAGCCCAAAGCTAGCTTTGTCTACCAATATATTAAGAGTCTGTATTTTTCTCGTAGACATGCTTCGAACATATCTAGATTAATTAATTTGGAGGAATACAGATTGTATAGAATAAAATGTTATGACTGTCACATATTTATACAAACACTCATTCCACTTGCTTACTGGGATTTATTGTCAAATGGGATATAGGATACACTCATGGAGATCGGTTCCTTCTTTAGATATATATGCTCTCACAAGTTGCATACCCAACATATAGAGAGGCTTGAAATGAGTATTGTCCAGAAAATCTACAAACTTTAAATGATATTCTCTTCATCATTCTTCGACTTAATAAAGCATTTACCCATATATTTAATGTTTAAGTCAAAAGATGAAGGCCCTGTCTAGTATAGATAGATGTATTTATTCGAGAGGTTAGGGATGATTACACATGCATTGTAATTTAACTTCTATTGTCTTTTTTGAAAAAATTTCAAAGCATTCATTTAATTCCATGCAAATACTTGTTGAATCTTAAAAGAAAAGTAAAAAAAAAGGCACATATTGAGGTTTTGATATGCAAGACTTATATTGTTGAAAGATCTCAATATTTATCTCGTGTTATTTCAAGTCTCATTTAAGAACAAAAATCAATCGCATTTCAATGCATAATGATGACGGGGAAGTTCTTTTGAGTGGAAACTTGTCAGTATTTTCTCATCTTGGATGACCTGTACCAAAAATATTGTGAGGGAAAGGTATTTGACAGAAATAGAATTCAGACATGTATATAATTATATGTTATTTAACTGCGATAAATTGAGACCTTTTATTCAGTAAGTGTAATAATTAACATGTCATTATTTCCGAACAATTTTTCTCTCGTACTATCATAAACTGGTAGATTAAATAATTCATTGTAGGCAACATCATTAATTTTTACTATCTAAAAATTCACAACTGACCGAATCTCATATCTTTCAATTACAAGATGAATAATTTTTCACGTAGTTAAGAACACATATAATTATTCTTATATCTTGGAATACTTAAATTCATTACATATTTCTCATTAAATGTTCATGGTTGTAATTCATGTACCAAGTTTATCAATTGAGATGGAATGTTAGTGTTACTTTAAATTTATTATGACTAGGTCCTGAAAGAAAGGTGAAATGCTATAACGGTTATTTCATCAATGAACATGTTTTTTATATTGAAGAGTATGGTCATAGCAGAAAAACATACAATAATGAGATTTATGTTAAAGGATCGACTTCTAATAAATTTGAAGTTGGCTATTATGAAAAGTTAGAAGAGGATATTGAATTGCAATATCATAATGAGCACGATAAATTCTTTTTTTAATTAAAATGTTAATGGTATGATATCACCAACAAAGAAATCAAAGTAAATCCTCATCATGGTTTGGTTAAAATCAATACAAAGGCTAGACATCACAATGTTAGTGATGTTATTGTTCTTTTTAAGCAATGCCAATAATTTTATTACACAAAAACTTCTTTCTTTTAAAAAAGATTGTTCTAGGGTTGATTGGTTGTCCATAGTTAAAACCAATCTTAAAAGTCGTGTTCATGTTGTTCAGGATGGTACTGCTGAAGTAACTGCAGGAGATGATGTTTCTCAACTTGATGAGCTAGTTGATCCATATTGAGTTGCTTCATCTATCGACATAGAGGAAAATTTAAGTTTTCACGTCGCTAAGAATACTTTTGTTGATGTTAACATTGAGGAGTTAAATGATGTTTTGAGAACCAACGAATATACAGAAGTCAATGAAGATGATGATAGCTATGAAATCAATATAGAAGATTATGATGGAGATGATAATGATGAAATTGAAGAAGATGATGATGATGATGAAATCTGAAAGAGGTCTTTTAAGTTGGAGAGACATGACAGTTTGAAGAGATTTCAAACCTCCGTACATCTTAGAGGTTATATAGGTAGAATATATTCAGAATGTGATGTCCAAATATTTTGTGTGGTGGTAGCAGTCTAGTGCGGAGAACTGGAACATGGATATTCCTGATTCCATTATCATACAAACTGGTGGATCTATTCTATTGTTTTACATGCGAATTGGATGGTAAGATTCTTTTTTATTACATATATTTTTAATTTTTTTATATGAAAATATTTAACTAAAAATAATTTTCTTTTGCAGACTACAGTTCTTGGACACGAACCAAAATTGATGGAGCTTTTTGTGGAAACTCATGCGAAATGCTAACCGTCGAAAAGGGGTGCAACATCTCGTGGATAATTGAGCTCAAAAGTTCATGGTATGTTGGATTTCAATAATTTATTTTCTTAAGTTATAATTTTTTTGAATTAGATGACTTTTTTTTTCCTGAAGAAACATATAACACCTTATTGTAGGAGAGAAACGACGACGATCCTTCGACATATCTGAAACTCAATTCGGATTTGTGGTTGGAGGCAAGATCATCTGGTGGATTCAATAGAAATTGAGTTTATGATATCTCAAACACTATAACCGAGGAGTTACAGACAACCCAAAGTTTATCTACTATTGGATGCTCCTAATTGATTTCGAGCACTCAATCTTGAAAATTTCAGACGATTTTAAACCAACAAGTTGAAGCTCAGATTACCCATCTTATTACTGAGATAAAACAACTGTGTGTTGAGATGGTTGAACTCCAATGATTGTACATGGAGCTAAAATCACAAATAAATGATACATGTGCTCTTTTTTATTGGCTCCATGGTCTCAATGATGATTGACCTCTTCCTCCTCCTTTTTCAACCCTTCTATTCTAGATGAATTGTATTTAAATTGATAAATTTTTAATTTATAATAAATATTTGACTTTAAATTTTTTAAATGTTTTTCTACTCTGTTTATTATATATATTTTTTAAAAAAGAATTAAACAAGTTATTGGTGGGCTTACCAACAGAATAAGTCCATTAATATATTCTAGAAAGTTGGAAAAGAATTACTTGAAATGTCGCTCATACTATTTACTCACCGATAGGTTCATTCCATCAATAATTTAGACATAAATCACCGATGAAATTACAAATGATCTTTTTATCGGTGATATGCAATCGTCACCAATAGAAATACCATTGGAATTATGCGGGCAAGTGTTTTGTTTGGTGCACTTATTCCGTATGTAAATTCATTAGTGATTATATTACTAACATAACAGGTATCACCGAGGAAAGATTTATTGATGAACAATAACCATCCATGATCCCGTTGGTAAAAGTCAGGCTGACGAAATTAATGTCTAATTATTGACAAAATATTTTGTCAGTAAATTGTAAAATCTTGATAGCGCTTTTTTTTCAAAAGATTTCAGGTTTTATTTTTTATATATATAAAAAAACAACTTGGACTCATATTGTAATCATCTAGTTATATATAAAAGACATAACTTGTTATTCAAATAGTTGATATTGTTAATATTGTTAAAAGTAAAATAAATAAATAAATAAAATTTTTAAAATCTTTTAGTTATTCAAGTTGTCTTTTCTTTTTTAATATTTTTTTTCTAGCTACCTTTTTATTTACTTAAGATTGTAAATAATTTTTAAACATTTAATTGCTTTTGAAAAGTGTGTTTGAATGTGTGTGTGTGTGTATATGTTTCGTGAATTTGTGTTTATCTATGATGGGTGTTTTTAAAGAATTCTAGCTATTTTGTTTTATTTTATTTTAAATATATAAAAAAAGTTAGAAAATATATAAATTTTAAATGAAAAATAAAACATCTCAAACACATAAAATCAAAACTTTCATGAAAAATTAAATAAAAAATCATGTATATAAAAAATTATATTTTGCCACCATCAAGTGTGTTACATCACATCATCTTTACTTCATCATTTATTGAATGTTATTATACCATATTTTGATTTACAAAACTTAAATGATCACTTCAATAAGTTTAGTATTATTAAAATTATGAATAAAAATTAATATATATATATATATATATACACTCAATCAAAATTACCTTGATTTTTAACATACCAAACTAATGGTATCTAACTACTTATATTTCGCCATGACTTGGTGGGGTTTAATGATATTAGTGGTGTATTGATTTTTTTATAAATACATCCAAATGGTTTCAATTTAAGTAGTTAGATACCATTGGTTTGGTATGTTAAAAATCAAGGTAATTTTGATTGAGTTTATATATATATTGAAATTAGTTTTAAAATTTTGAAATTCATTTAATTTGAGTTAGTAAAACTAAATGATTTATCCAACTTCTCCATATACAAAGTATATGGTTATTATTTTTTTATTGTTATTTTTAATTGTTCTTATCTTTTTTTTAATTGAAATTGTTTTTTTGATTTCATCCCTTATGATTTGGTTTTATTTTTTTTTGTAAAATTTGGTTTTTTTTTTCAAATTACTTTTTCTTTAATTTGATTTTTCAAGTTTATTCCTAATTATTTTGGTTGGTTTAAATTTTATATTACTATTTTTTCGGACTTGCCTTTTACTTTATGATCCTGCTTCATAATCTATGTCACATATTCTAAAAATTGAACCGCGTTGGCTTCAGTTATTTTTAATTATTTTTAAAATTTTCATCCATCATTATCGAGTTCGTTAGAAATTAGTTTTTTTTGTTTTTTTGTTTCGGATTCTTTTGTGAATTTGATTTTTCTTTTCGATTTTGCCCTTTAGTTCAATAGTTTTTCATATTTAAGGTTTGACTCTCAATGTTTTGATTTTTAATTTTAATTCTTAGCCATTTTGTCAAATTTTAATTTGTTTTGAACTTCTCTTTAGATTCATGATCTTGATTTTTTTTTTTGTAGAAATGTGACCCTCATTCTCATTCTCTTTATTTTTATTTTTTATTTTCGATTCATTTGTTAATTTGATTTTTTTCAATTTCGCCCTTCATTTCAAAATTTTAGTTTATCCTCTCAATTTTTTTTTTCAAATGAGGTTCTTAGTATCTTAATTTCTATTTTTTATCCTTTAATTTTTTTTATTTCATCATTCGACATTTTATTTATTGGGATTTGGTCTTCTTGTTTTTTCCCATTGTTTCTAAGCCCTAACCCAAAAGTCAATCTGGGATAATTATCGGTCACAGGTCAAGTGGGTTGGGTCGAGTTAACTTAAGTTAATCAAATCTTTTTGTTTTATTAAAAATTCAAAATTATACCAATTTTTTCTTAACAAGGAAAATAGTAAACGAGTTTGACCCTGTTTTGATTGGATTTTTCTCGGGTTAACCGAAATATTGGTCAACCCAGGTTTTTGACCGTATTACTCTAGATTCTTATAAAAAATTCAAAATTATACCATTTGTTTTTCTAAATAAGAAAAATAGTAAACGAGTTTGACCCTGTTTTAACTGGATTTTTCCAGGGTAACCGAAACATTGGTTAGCCCAGGTTTTTGACAGTATTACTCTAGATCAATTCTCCCCTAATTTATTTTGAAACTCGGGCCGATCAAAGATAAGGATCACTTAGGACACGGGGCAACTCATTGGATCCAAGTTTTTAAATAGTTGCTTTCCGGATGTGGTGCTTTCAATTTAGTCACTAACTACGGTCATTGGTTTGAAAAGTTAACACGAGTTAATGTCATTTTCTTTCTTAGTTACATCCTTCGAAGTTGTTAGTTTTAAAAAATAAACTTCATTATTTTCTTTAGTTTTCTTTTCAATCAGGTTATCCCTATCTCATGATCTAGATGAGAGGTTTTTTCGAGTAGCCTAGGTTGTTTTTAGAAGTTGTTTTTTTTTTTTATCTTTTTTTTAATTTTGTCCTTCAAAATTCAAATTCTTTTTAAAATTAAACTTTGTTATATATATGTTTTTACTTCTATTGGATTATCTTGTTTGTATGTTATTACTTGCGGGTTTTAACAACGTCATTTGGTTTTGTTAGTGCTTTGTTTTTTAATACTTTTTTTCACTGATTTTTTTATTTCATCATTATTTTTTGTAGCTTGATTCTTGGTGTTTGAAAATCATAATTTTTTTTTAGTTCTCTTTTTATTATGTCAAGATGTTGATTTTTTTTTCTTTAAAATTCAATGACAACGCTTTAGCATCATTTTTTATGCTGTAAAGAAATTGGCTTGGCTTACGGCAAAACGTGGGCCATCAATCTAATCAATTCTAAAGCAAATCACACATCTTTTAGTATGATTTCCAAATCTATAATTTTTATTTGTTATAGAATCCACGTATATTATTTAAAGTTTTTCAAAGACTAAGATTAGATAAAGTTTCAAAATTCAATATACTCAAAAATAAGGTTTTTTGGTGATTGAGTTATGGGTTAATCAAATGCTTATTTAAATAACTCTATTCTTTAAAGTAAAGAAAAATATCTCTTGATAAGTGCCTTTGGATATCTATAGAAAGTTTTTTTTTTTTTTTAAGGATTTCAGGACCCTTAAGTGGTAAAGTTAATAATTTTATAGAGAAAAGGAGTAATAAATATGCTAGAGAGCATTAAATTCTAAGAACAACGTTGTTCTTGTGTTGAATATGATTGTGTTTTTTAATGTAAAATCTTGAATCTCTTACCTGAGTAGTTTAAGGGGCACTTATAGCTCATGAACCTTGTTTTTTTTTTTTTTCATTGAAAGGGTTGGAGAGTTATTTTACCTTATAACATTAATGAGAGATAAATATCTCTTACACATGCTAAAAAAAATGAATTAGGCTTAAGACACTAATTGAGCCCATGAATATCAAGCCATGTTATTGGGCTAAAAATAAAGGCTAGGGCCTAAAAAGGCCAAACACACTTCTTAGGGTTAGGCTCGGGCACACTGTCCTCAAGTCTAAAGGGTATTGGGAACTTACATAGCATATAAGCTCCAGTACTTCGCTTAAGCTTATAAGGTGTTAGGTGCTCATCAAATACCTGGATTTGGATGCATAGCTGAACTTATAAGATGTTGATTGGTCGCTCGCTAGCACCTAAAGCTTAGATTATTAGCTGGAGCCCATAAGTTGCAAGATATGAATTAAATGACTATTTTAATCTTCTTGTAAAAGTGAATGAATGTCTTTCAAACAAACATATATATAAAAAAAAATGGATAAATCTTGGTACATCACATTTTTACCAGCATCTTAGGTTTTCAAACAACATTTTAACCTCTGATTCTTAATTGGGAATAAAAAAATCACCTCGACGTAACAATCTTTGATAAGACACTGCTGTTTTTAATATCTATAAATACAAGCAGTCGAGAGTGGTGTTTTGCTTGCAAAGATAACCATAATATATTAGAAATCGAATTTTGAAGAAAAAATAAATTCTTTGGGAACGCAAAAGGGAGTTGAAAGCATCAAAGTTATTTTCTAAAGAGCCTTGACCATTTTGTCTCAAGTTGGCCCTTCCTTTGCTCCACTCTTTAAATCCCCCACCAGTCATCCTTTCTGCTCTTCTTTAATAATCAGAAGTCTCTACCCTCTCCAAAGATCCAGCCCCAACTTACCCCTCTTGTAAAGGAAAGATAGAGATGGTGGGTTCCTCTTCCTCTCCTCTCCTTTTCTTTTCTTTTCTTCTCTTTTGTTTGTTAATTAGTTTTTGCTTCGCAGTTCGCACTCCCTCTTCATGGTTGGTTTTCTTTATTCATATCAAAAAGAAAAAAGAAAAAAAATATCATACTATTTGCTTTCGATCTCTCTTTGGCTCCTGATCATCATCACGGGTTTCTTTCTTTTTCTTGTTTCTTGGTATAGGAACTGGAACACCAGCCGACCAGATGGGAGGGCTATGTGGATTGGAGAAACAGGCCTGCACTTCGTGGCCTCCATGGTGGCATGCTTGCTGCTTCCTACGTCTTGGGTCTGTTTCACTGATCTTCAATAATGTTTTTTTTTTTAAAGTCTTTCTTCTATACCTGATTAAATACACCGATTACTATGTTCAAGAAACCCCATTAATTATGTTATTATACAATGATCGATAATTATGTAGGCGTGGAGATATTGGAGAACCTGGCGTATCTAGCAAATGCTAGCAATTTGGTGATATATTTATCTGAGTATATGCACTTATCTCCATCCAAATCGGCCAATAATGTCACGAATTTCATGGGGACGTCTTTTCTTTTGGCCCTTCTTGGAGGTTTCCTAGCTGATACTTTTTTCACGACTTATCACGTCTTCCTGATAAGTGCAGCTATTGAATTCCTGGTAATTGCAGTCTGTGCTCTCTCTCTCTCTCTTCCTCTCTCTTTTGGGTGGGGATGGGGCTGTTTGAAACCTATTTACTTGTCTAATTAACTCTCTAGACGGACCAGGCTGTCTTCTACTTTCACTAGTCGCCCTTGTTTTTACTGGAAAACAAAAACATATATTACATCTGCGACTCATGATCACGTCCTGACTCTAATGAATCCCATCTTACAACAACTGCTAGATAGGTCATGAATTTTTTAGAATATTTCGTTAATTAATTAATTTCTCGATCAGCTGGCTCTATAACTTGATTCTTGCATCGTTCCTAAGATAGAGGAATAAGACCACCCTAAAAAATCCATATTGTCAAGGAAAAGGAAGGTTCTTCTTAAGAGAAAAACAGTGCCCAGGAGTGGGTGGCTCCCAAGGCGCCGCTATAGTTGAGTGACTTGTATTCATTTAATTAATTTTCTTAAATCATTCATCCAGTAGGGAATTGACTTTTGCATTTACGTAATTGAATTGAAACACTAAAATATCCACAAGGACTTCTCTCCTCTAATTTCGGATCGATAGTGATCCTTTGAGAACACGGT
>Ga0325405_1003535_pt1 | contig 16058 bp, 11 predicted proteins | sample PopdelMetagenome_21_FD_205663 | JGI IMG/M metagenome (GOLD analysis project Ga0325405, IMG submission 205663) | Populus deltoides microbial communities from Bellville, Georgia, United States - Xylem-Control-R2 | ecosystem: Host-associated > Plants > Phyllosphere > Stem > Wood/Secondary xylem...
AAAAAGTTATTCAATGAAAAATATATTCCAGAAATTTTTGGTTTAGTTTTTAGAAAAATATTTTCCTTTTATTTTAGATAGAAAATACTTTTCAGAAATCATAAGAAAATAAAAAAAAATATCTTGTTATTTATTGATTATATCAATTATGGTCCTTAATATTTTTATTGCTATATATATTGTTTTGAATTTTTTTTAATTTCATCCCTTAAAATCTGATTTAATCTTATTTTTATATCAACTTTGATCCTCATTATTTTGATTGTTATTTGTTTTTTTTATTCTTTTCTTAATTGAATTTTTTTATTTACCAATTTGATCCTCATTTTATTTTATTTGAAATAATTTATAAAATTAATTTTTTTTTTAATTTCATCATCTTTCAACTTTTCTACCAATCAGATTCGGTATCTATTCCTTTAATTGCTATATTTAAAATATTATATGAAATTGATTTTTATTTTATTTTATCATTCTTGAATTTTTTTTATCTATCATATTCGGTTCTTATTCTCTTAATAAACTTAAAAATAATAATTAAAATATTAATAAGTTATTTACCACCTCATGTTATATGACATTAATAAATATAAAAAATAATTTACTTTTCAAGAATTTATTTAAAAAAAACACTTTATAATAAACAAATAGATATGAATAAAATCTCTATAACTAGATGCAGCTGAGGAAACCTTTGTGCTCATAAATTTGATGAACTCAACTACGTCTAAGATTCTTCACATGGTTGCATCACCAATAAAACTATGTAATACCATTCTTGTTGTGTTTTTTTTTTTTTTTTTTTTGTCCATCAAGGGTAAGTTTATGGTACTCTCTATTAATAAAAAAAATATTTTCAAAGATTTATTTGGTGATGAATTATTGATGTGAATGGTTGATTTGTTTGGCCTTTTGGTGTTTTCATTGTAAATTTTGTATGATTTTTTGTCGAAATTATACTTGGTAATTGATAAAGATATTAAATTTAATATATATATACACACACAATTTAACGAATAGGAAAGGCTATCAAGCGCATGTGATTGACTTAATTTTTTTTTTATCGATACTAAGTGAAAGGTATTTGATGTGTTTGGTAATGATTTATCTGAACTTTTTTCAATGTTGGTTTATTCATATATGATCATACAATGTTGTCTACAAAGCTAAATCGTGAAAAAAAAAAGTTTTAAAAAAGTGTTTTTATATACTTGTAATATATTATAGGGTATTCTAATTTTAAAAAATATTTTTCATTTAAAAATATATTAAAATATATTTTTTAATTTTTAATATCAGTACATCAAAATAATAATAAAAGATATTAAAAAAATATTAACTTAATAATATTTTTAAATGAGATTTATTTTTTAAAAAAATACCTAGAATTCCAAAATACATTTTTCCTTTATAGTTTTTTCCAAGTAAAAAAAAAAAGCAAGAATACAAAGATATTCCTATGGAAGTCGAGTCTGAAGGGAATAAATTAACACATGCAAGATACCATCCCAAAAAAGTCACCAGATATCAGTGATCCTCTTGGGGATAAGAAGATGGCTAAATCACCAATAGCAACAAGGATGTTTTTCTGTGATAGAGTCTTGGGATTAAATTAATGTTAGAGAATAATATAAATTATATTTTATAATTTTATCTAATAATTTAAGTTATTAAGTTGAGATAATTCGTTGACATGGTACTAGAGCTTTAATAACCAAGTTAGTTCAAATCTCATCATCTCTATTTATTTGATAAAAAATAAGCACAAAGTAATATGAGTCTGTGCAAGTTTCAAATCTAAAGAGTTTTTATTTAAAAATATATGTCAGAAAATAATATAAATCATATCTTGAAATCTTACCTAACAATTTAAACTAATTGATTAAGATTTTTTTAACAATTCATACCAAGGTTGTTAAACTCGCGAGCTAACTCGTAAAATCGTCCGATTTTACGAGTTAACTTGTATATATCGTGTAAAATCGGGTTAGAAACTCGAAAACCTACAAACTCGGTTAAACACGGTCAACTCGGACTGAGTCTATGAGTTTGACAAACTCTTCAAATCTCTGTGTATTTGTTAGTTGCTAAAATACGCCCGTTGATCTTTGTGTTCATTTCAAACTCTTCTCCATCCTCAGCCATGCACTGTGTTATATAGATCTCTTGTTGCAGATTGATGATCTAGTGGTAGTAGTGGTAGGAATCCACCCCAGATGGTGATCCCCACTTCTTTGAACGGTGGATGCTAAGCCTATCGCCATCAAGATCAAGATTATAGCTGAAATCAAGAAACAAGAACTCCATTTTGCCATTTCTTGAAAAGGAATATACACAAACAAACTCTCTTTCTCGCTAGGTTTTCTTGAATTAATGGTTTCTCTGGGCTTCTTCTCTCTCTCTACAAGGATGGTAGTGGTACTGTGTTGTGTGTGTAAACGAGCACATAAGGTTTCTCAACAGCCAAGGCTTACCAAGTTGAAGACTTGGGCAACTATTCATGATTGACTTTGATGTTGCGTTCTATTTACCAAATTGTCATTTCTTCTCTTTTAAATCTAAGTTCTGCCACCAACTACAAAGATCAAAGTCACCACCAGTGTTCAATTTTTTATCTATACTGACTGGTGGTGACCCGGGGGAGGGGGGTGGGTTTTTAATTACTTTTTAAGTTTTAATTTATTTTTTAATTGTTTTAATGTTCTAAATTTCTAATATTAAAAATAAATTTTAAAAAATAAAATATATATTATTTTAATACATTTCAAAATTAAAAACACTTTAAAAAACAAGATTTATCATACTATTAAACAACCACTAAACCCCACACTAGGTTATTATTTACTATTTAACTAAAATTGTTAATATATAATTAGTTAAAATATTTTACTTATGATTTTACAATTTGAATTTACGATCTGAGTTTATATTATATATTCTGTGTCGTGTCAAAAAAATGTTTTTGACAACCTTGGTTCATACCACCAGTAAAGGAGAAGGTGGATAAGCTAAGGCAAAGCTTGGTGTCGAAGATATTCCTTGATGACAAGATATTCAATGATCTTTGTCAGCCATAGAGGAAGACATTGATTGTTAAGCTATTGGGGAAGAGCATAGGCTACACCCATATGAATACGAGGTTAAAAGGAATATGGAGGTTAACAAGAGGTTTTAATTGAGAGGGGTTGATTTGTGAGAATTTGTATGCAAAAATTACTTGAATCAACCTGTGGTATTGGGGAAGGTCTGGATATGGGGTCACTGGTACAAGGTTGAATATGAAGGGTTACACATTTATGGGAATTGTGGATGTTATAGACATCATGGGAGATCCTGTACTTTGGGTTCCCTTAGAGGCTCCTCGGACAAAAACCCTATCATGAACATGGCGGCGAGTAGAGAGAATCCCAATGATCTTGCAATTATCCCACATCCTGAGAAATCAGCATCTCAGGAAATGACAGAGAGTATTACAATGGAATTCAAAATCAAAATAAATTCGCAGAACTCATGGAGCGATAAGGAGAGCATGTATAAAGGTAAAGAGTCAGCGCCAAATCAAAATAAATTCACAGCTCTTAGTGAACTTGCTGCCAAAGCTACAGGGATAGAGAATCAAGTTGGGCCTAATATTTTGGGTGAGTCTAAGAGTCCATATATATAAGGGAAAGAAGAGTTTTTTTTTTTAAGGACAACCTAGTAGAACCAAATTTAATGAAGACCCTTTTGATCAAAATCGTAAAGATATTCCTAAGCAGAATAAGAGGTCATGTCGGGATGATACAAGTTCTATACAGTATATGGCTAATAAAGATATCAAGGGAAGAAGAATTTACAAGGGAGTTACTGGAGGTAAAGAGAAGGGACACTTGGAGAAGCCTTTGCAACCCAAAGGAAATTCCAGTGCGACTATATATTGGGATAGAGTTTTCTGCAGGTTCTAATGACGAAGCTACATTCTCACCAAGGACCATTAAAGGTGCTCAAAGCGTGTTCAAGGAACAACTTAGAAGGGTACTTTCATCAGTGGTAGAAACACATGTATTGCGACCTGATAACTCGATAGAGTACCGTGGCAACAAGCCAGTACAACTTCATATTTTCATTCTTAATGGACAACATGTTGAGCAGTTAGGGGGCTCAAGTGAGAAGACAACAATGACTGAAAGTGTGAATCTTGTGGGGGGGACAAAACTGAGATGTATATGGAGGCTATCCGAGCTGATCAGGGTTAGTCTCTTTATATATTTTATTCTAATGATGAACATCTTCAGTGATTTTTCAATCTTATCGTGGAATGTGTGGGGTGCTTCTAGCTTGAGAAGTAAGTGTCATTGTAGGGAATTAATTAGCGGATATCATCCTAATCTGTTTGTTCTCCTTGAGACTCATACTCAGTTTATCACAGTAGCTAGCTTCTGAAGAAAGGTTGGTCATAGCCCGGCTGCCATTGTGGAAGCTAGTGGTCATGCAGGAGGAATGGATTTTATCTTTAGGTGGTAGCGTTAACATCAATGTTATAGACATAATGCCTCAATGTATTACTCTGGCCATTGTTAAGGATCAACAAATTTAGAACTTATCAGCAGTGTATGTTTCTCTGATTTCGAGTTTACATGAGCGTCTTTGGGATCTTCTGAACAGGATTAAATCACGTATAGGTATATCTTGGGTAGTTATTAGAGATTTCAATGAAGGTATCCACCTCTTGGAGACATTGGAAGGACACTTTCTAATGGCAAGAGCTATGAAATCCAAAGAAGTAATGGAAACCTGCAGCCTAATGGACCTAGGTTCTAAGGGTCAGAAATATACCTGGCATATCCATATTTATGTTGTAATTCATATTGCTGAACGACTGGATAGAGCCATAGTAAATTGTGATTGGCGTATGCAATTTCCAGAAGTCTTCGTTGAAACTTTGTGTGAGAGACAGTTACTAAAAGATGCTTTAGTACCAGAAGTCTAGGGAAAAATAGGTGAAGCTGGTATTGGTGTAGTTTGTAAATGAATAAATAAATAAAAAGATGTATATGGAAAAAGATTAATGTTTATAAGTATGGGTTTTTATTATGTAGTAAATTAAGTCATGGTGAAAGGACTTTTCTAGTAGACTTTCTAATGCTATTATATGGATATTTAAAATATCAAAAGATGACACTTGAAACTTAATATATCAGTAAGATTAATTCATCCTTAAATTAATTTTTGTAATTAATTTTAACATTTATGACTGTTGAGATAAAATTGAATAACAACAATTAGTTTAATTTAAAGTATATTGTTTGATCAACAGTTATACTGTTTGATTAACAAACATACTCATCAAACAATCATATTGTTTCATCAACAGTCATATTGATTGATCAACAATTATTTGTTTCATCATTATGTTTCAAGTCTATAAAAACCTGTTACTACACAGAAAATTACACAAAATAAAAATATATATTCTTTTTTTGGTCTTATCTTCTCATTCTTTTAGAGGTTTATAGGGTTTAGTTGTATCCTAGAGGTGTTGTCTCTATGTGGGACAAATAAATACCTTAAAAATAGTGTTTTTATATCTCTAAGCCAACTTCATATTTGTTTCCATCCTAAATATTTTTTAACAGGTGAGTGATAAGAACACGAAGTTTTTTCATACGTATAGGAAGCAAAATCAGATAAATTGTTTGTTTCTTGCAAACGGGGATTGGTGCATGAAAGATAGTAATTTGCAGGAGGAAGCTTTGTCCTTTTATAAAAATCTCTTCTCTTCAAATGTAGCGAACATGCATTCAGATCTAATTCTTAATAACATTATTGTCCTATCTAGTGAAGGAGTGACAGCTCTCACAAAGAAAGTTACCAATGAGGAAGTTTATACAGCCCTCATAAGTATGGATTCATATAAATCTCCTGGTATGGATGGATTCCAACCTCTTTTTTAAGACATGTTGGGGAATTCTTGGAGATGATGTCTAGAATTTGGTTAAAGATGTTTTCCAAACTGGTAGTTTCGACACTAAACTAGCAGAGACCTTGATTGTGTTAATTTTGAAAGAGGAATGTCCAACAAACATGAAATAGTTTTGACCCATTAGTCCATGTACAATGTTATACAAAATTAATTACCAAAGTGCTAGTCAACTGTCTAAGACCTTTTCTGAGCAGTCTCATTGGCCCTTTCTAAAACAGCTTTGTTTCTAGCAGAGAAACTACAGATAATGCTTTGATTGCTCAGGAAGTTTTGCACTTTATACACTACTTCAAAAGCAAACAGAGGGTCATTACAGTGAAGATTGATCTAAAGAAAGCATGTGATAGAGTTAAATAGAGCTTGTTGCACTCAAATTTGGTAGACTTTATCTTTCCTCAGAGTATAATCAACCTTATCATATTCTGCATCGGCTTTACTACTCTTTCTTTTCTTTGGAATGGGTCGAAGCTTCCTAGATTTACACCTATGAGGGGCTACAACAAGGCGATCCCATATCGCCTAACTTGTGTTGTGTTGTGTATCGAAAAACTATCATGTTTGATTGCTCAGAAAGTTAAGGATAAGATATGAAAACCAGTTCATGTATTGTCGAGAGGAGGTCTAGGCATCTCACACTTATTTTTTGTTGATTATATTCTCCTTTACAAGAAAGCTAAGTCTTCTCATATGCGACTAGTCAATAATGTCCTATCTGATTTTTATGACGCCTCTGGTTTAAATGTTAATATTGAGAAATCACGGTTCATGATGTCCAAGATGGTAAGTCAAATGAAGTGGGTAAAGTTTGCTTATTTATCATCTCTTAGAGGTTTTAATGATCTTGGCAAGTATATGTGGTTTCCTTTTTTCAGGGTAGAGTGAGAAAAGGTGATTTTAACTTTATCCTTGAAAAGATCAATGAGAGATTAGCAAATTGGAAGGGGAAACTTTTACATAAAGCAAGAAGAAGTACTTTTGCTAAGTCAGTGATTAATGCGATCCTTATTTATCAGGTGTAAAATTATTGGCTACCTCAATTGACTTGCAATGGCATTGATAAGGTGGTTGGAAATTTTATCTAGAGGAGTTAGGACACAGGGTGAGGTATTCATTTAGTGAAATGGGAGAAGATTGTAAGAAGACACAAAAAGATGGAAATGAGATGAAGCTTGGTTGTCCTCACTTAGCCATAGATCATTGTATTATATTTATAGATATACATTGTAACTGTAAGTTAGTAAAGTATGGAACAAACTTATTCTAAAAAGAGGGCACAATATTAGGAGACAATCAAATTGTTAACAAAATAAATATTGAAATTTGTTACTGCTGCATATCCTCCATGATTTTCTCCTAAATTATCTGATGATCTAACACCCCCTTCAAATTGATAGGGGTGTGAACGAACCATTAATTTGTGCTTTAGAACTTGAAATCATTAAGCAGACTGTCCTTTGGTAAAAATATCAGCTACTTAATTAAGTTTCGAGATATGTTGGATTTTGACATCACAGCTGCAGACTTTCTCTCTAATAAAATAGTAATCAATCTCCACATGTTTTTTTTCGAGCAAGGAGCACTGAATTTGATACTAAAGTAATTACACCAATATTATCACACCAAAAAGTCAGTGTAGACGCAATACAAATACCTAACTCTTTGAATAGCATGCGTATCCAGTATAATTCAGCGGTAGCTAGAGCCATTAAATGGTATTCTGCCTCTATACTGGAGTGGGACACTACATGTTGTTTCTTAGAACTCCAAGACACTAAGTTATTACCCAAGAACACTCCATAACCGCTAGTAGACCTTCTATCATCAGGATTGTCTACCTAATGTGAGTCACAATAAATATGAATCTCAAGGAGAGAAGGAGTGTAGTACAAACCATCTTTGATCGTGCCTTTCAAATAACGTAGAACCCTCTTTATAGCCTGCCAATGTGATGACCTCGGTTGATACATATACTAACACAATTGGTTTACAGCATATGTTATATCTGATCTTATGATTGTGTAGTACTGTAGGGCCCTAATAATATGTGTATAATTTATGAGATCAGAAAGCAAATCACCATTAAAGCTAGACAACTTGGTACCTGATATAATAAGAGAGGCAAGGGGTTTGGCTCCAGTCATTTTGGTACGATCTAATATATCACAGATATTCTTGGTCTGACATAAATAAAGACTCTATGAACTCCTATCAGCTTGCACACCTAAGAAATTGGATAATAAACCAACATTTTTTATACGAAAAATGCTCTTCATGCTTCGAATTAGACCATCAATTTTGAGGAAGTCTGAACTTGTGACCAAAATGTCATCTACATGGATTAAGACAAAAGGTTTTATGTTGTCAGTATGTAGTGTGAACAAAGAGTAGTCATTTATTCATTCTTCGAACCTAAATTCAACCAATTGCTGAGATAAATGTTAAAACCATGCTCTTGGAGCTTGTTTGAGGCCATACAAAGACTTGTGTAGTCTGTAGATAAAATCAGGTTTTGTATCATCAATAAAGCCTTGTGGCTATTCCATAAATATTTCATCATCAAGAAATCCATATAAGAAGGCATTGGACACATCCAACTGTCAAATAAGCCAATGAAAGTGAATTGTTATGGTCAAAACCAATATGATGGTTATCAGTTTAATCACAAGAAAGAAAGTTTTATGAAAATCAATTCCACTACTTTGATCATACCTTTTGGCTATAAGTCTAGCTTTGAAACACTCAACACTACCATCAAGTTTCCTTTTCACCTTATATACCTACTCATTGTGCACATTATGTTTACTAGGTGGACATTGATATAAAAACCAAGTGTCATTCTCCACCAATGCATCAAATTCTCTGCCCATTGAAGCATGTCATTATGAATCCAAAATAGAGCACGGATTATCAGAGACTTAATTGCTGTAGAATTCTGATTTGAGGGTGAGTTAAACACTGTCAATTTCTTAGCTGGGAAATTATGTTCATCAAACACCACATGTCGTGAGATGTATACATGGTTGGTGGCTAAGTCAAGACACGTACCCTTTTTAATAGTTAGAATATCCAAGAAAAAGACACTTCTTACTTTTGAATGCTAATTTGTGGTCATTATAGGTTCTTAGAAAAGGGTAACATGCACAACCAAAAAAACATAATCCGTATATTATGGTTCAGTTTTATAAAGTAAAAAATAAGGTGTTTGATTCTTTAAGACCTTTATAGATAGTCTATTTATCAAGAACACAACAATAAGAAAGGAATCAACCCAATATTAGGGTGGTAAATCAGATTTGGCAGGTAACGTGAGTCCCATTTCCTAAATGTGTTTGTTTTTGTTCTGCGATTCTATTTTGTTGAGATGTTTAAGGACACGTTAAACGATAATAAATTCCTTGGGCTAACAAAAAAGTTTTAGAGAGTGTTTGTCTACGTTGTTGCGTCTATGTTTTGCTTAAAACACAGATGCAACAACGTTTGGTAACAAAAAAAAACATAAAATACTATTCATAGGTCCCACCCAATTTCACGTTTGAAACGCTAAAAAATAAAAGCAGGTTGTACATGCTTCTTGTTGCTGCACCATGCAGCATCCCTCCACATTGTTCACTTTAGTGAACAGCGCGCGTGCACTCTTCACTAAAGTGAACAGTGTTTGTTTTTTAAATCTTTTTTTTTTTTTGAAAAATCAGCATCTCTCCACACTGTTCACTTTAGTGAACAGTGTGGAGGGATGTTGATTTTTTGAACAGTTTTTTTTTAAAATCTTTTTTTTCAAAAAATCAGTTAAAATTTTTCTTTTTCAAAAAATAATAAATTTTTTTAAAAAAAGAATTAGTTTAAGGTGAATTAAATTTATTCGTACTGTAATCTCAATTTTATTCCTAATAATATTTTATCTAATTTTATTGCACGCTCAAAAAATCATGGAAACTGTAGTTTTTGTCAGATGAATTTTATATATAATAGAATTGTAGATAGTTTAATGGAACAAAATTTTTTTATATATATAAAGTATGATTTATTTCACGATGTAATAACAATAGTTAAATCTACAATATTTAAATTAAAAACCATAAATATTAATATATATTTTTTAAAATTATTTTATAACTTCAATTTCAAAAGCATTCTTAACCAAACACATTAAACTACTTTTTGTTCAATCTCAATTTCAACCACAGTTTTAACCAAACACCTATTTTTTCAAAACCAACCTCAACTAAAAGTACTTTTTATAAAAACAACTTTTTTCAAACCATAACCACAACAGCTACCGCAATACCAAACACACTTTTAAATTAATAGAGGTAAACTCATCATCATTGTCTGTTTGTAATTATTTAATAGAGGTGGAAAAGAGTTTTTTTTGCAATTGTTTTAAATTTAACAAAGGTTGCAAACATGTCAGATTTTTGTTGCAAATGATATAACCATGAATAACAGAAATAATCATCAACAAATAAAATATAGTACTTGCATCCACCAATTGATTTAACAGGGAAACCCATATATCATAATGGATTAAAGCTAAAGAAACTAAGGATTGATGACTAGGTTTTGAGAAAGGGAGTTGTTTAGCTTCGCCAAGTCGACAAACTGGACAAAAATCTAAATTATTAGAATGGCTTGTGATATAGAGTTTATTTAAACAACACAAGATATCTAAGACAACATTAGAGGGATGGTAGAGTCTGAAGTGCCAAGTTATAGTGGTAGCATGAACCCCTATGTTTGTAGATAGATATGCGAGGCTTTTCTAAGACGACTTGCACCCAACTAGTAGATATAGGTCATTTTCAACACACTTTGCAGTATAAGTTTTTCTATCAAGTTCTCTTTGATGATAAAATCACTAGCAATTAGTATAAACTAACAATTATTATCTAAACAAAACTGATTAACATAAATAAGATTGGTAGTTGCTTGTGGACAATAAAGAATTTTATTGAGATGGAAACTAGAGTGACCTAATCAAAAGGATGAAGAGTAAATGTTTTTGGATTTGCAAACCTAAACCATTGCTGACAGTAACAAAATCGAACTCACGAAAAGGCTGCTGAGTGGTGAGTTTAGATGCAATAAAGGTGATATAGACATTGGCCCCATTGTCCATGTACCACACTTGATTATCATATTTGACATTAATGTTAGTGGCCATAGTTGCTAGATCCTGAGGATGATACATGCTTTGATAGGAATAGTCAAAATGATGAAAACAATCAATAGCAATGTGTCCAGTTTTATCACAGACATAATAGATGGGACGAGTTTTATGAACTTGTGAAGTAGTAGATGTGGTATATTGTGGAACACGAGAGTTAGATGGTTTTGGCTTCTTTATAAAGGCTGGTAGTTTTGATTTACGTGTAGTAAAAATAAAGTGGTCATTATTTGAAGTAGGAGCTGATTGATTTTTAAAACGTTTTCAAAGCCTAGAAGCTCAGTTTGAAAATCTTCAAATGTGAACTCAGTGTCTTGGGATGCAAAGTTAAAAGAGGTAACAAATGGTGTATAGGAACTTTGTAGGTTAATTAGAAGAAAATTGATGAGGTTTTGATCATCCACATGTTTGCCAGCTACTACCAATTGATCAATAAGACTTCTGGTAGTATTAAGATGCGTAGAGTAGGTTTTTCCTCCTTTAGTCAACATTTGTAGTTGACATTTGAGGTGGAAGATGTAGGATAATGATTAGGATGAAAAATGATTTTGGAGAGTAGTTCAGACTTGCTTGGATGTGGTCAATCTATAAATGGTAGAGAGTGGAGACCGCCTTTCAAAAATAAAGGCAAATATCTATCCAAAGAGACAAACATCCTTCTTGCCAAACGTCATAGGCAGGGTTCAATGAACCAATAGAAAGATTCTTGAGAGGGCAAACTTCAGTACCGTTAATGAAGCCTACCATATCATGGTTGCAGAGTAGATTAAGAAACTACATCTTCCACGCTAGATAATTGTTGGAGCCATCAAGTTTGATAGAAATAGTGGTGGATGTGGGGATGGCAAGTGTTGTAGTAGTAGAAGTGGCATTGGTGGTGTTGACTATTGAAAAGTATGTGAAAGTTTGGGGATCAGTTAAGAAAGCGTGAGCTTTTAGGTTTTTAGGCCGATACCATGTAAAAACTATAAAACATGGACATATGAATATGAGATAAAGCTTGGTTGTTCTCATTTAGCCATATATCATTGTATTATATTTATTGTTGGTTATTAGGTTAAGCCTGGTCTGCCTATTAAGGGATGGGCCTAGTCCAAGCATTTAGATGAGTTACTAAATGAAGTAATTGTTTCCTCTACTTATATATATAGGGATATAACCCATATGAAAAGACAAGTTTTCATTGTTGAAATAAAATAGTCCTTTCTTTCTCTTCTCCCATCTTGGGCTCTCTACATTAACTTGACAAGATTTACAAAGACGTTCGTACTATGGAATATCACTTTGGTTCTAATAATTAAAGTGGCACTTAAGTAATTGATCCAGTGATAAGAAATCGAATTCTCACGTCACAAGTAAGTTTCCTTTCAAATCTACATTGGTATCAGAGCCATGGTTTTAATATATATTTTTTTTTAGCAAAACATATGTTACAGCATAAACGTTTGTTTTACATTCTATGTTGAAAAAAATATGCATTGGAACATAAACAATTAAAATTGGGTTATAGATCCACCTATAAAATGGAGAGTTTTAACCAGATGTGTGGTAACAGGAAAGCCAAAAGGCTGATCCAATCCTTTTCAAGGGAGATGCCAACCATCTCTCCTTTCTATTAACAATTAAATTTGCATAAAGCAAATTTTCCAACATAAAAAAAAATGCCAGAACACATCTGGATTTGGCAGATATGTAATTGTCATTTGGCAGTTAAAGGAAAAAAACATGATAACACATCTGGATTTGGTAGATGTGTAACTACTATTTGGCACTTAAGAAGGAAACAAAATGTTACATGTGTTAATTAAATATTGATTATTATATTTATATGCTTTTGGAATATTTTGTTATAGTGGATAGGCAATAATAAATTGATTATTTATTGGGTTATACCATTAATCATGTTCACAAAATTAAGAGCATGTTGATTATATGTATCATTTGATGAGTAGACTGGCTATGAATGGTGTTTATAAATTCTACATGGAATATCAAATGTTAATCGTTCTCAATTCTCCATTTGAGGATTGCATGTCGGTTCGACTATAGTTGAAATATAGGTTGGAATCCTTAGATTTCAACAATCTCACTGATGAAATGTTGCTTGAGAGGAAACACCAGTATACCAAAAAACATATACGACATATTGGAAGAATCACAAGTCACTTGGATGCTACAGCTTAATTCATTCCATGGTTTGAGTAGAATGAACTTGGAGGAGATGACTTTAAAGAAGTAGATGATGTAATTGGAGAAACTACTTATGTACCTACAATATAAAATAATTCTAAAATTTATTATTCTTAATTTTGTATTTTTTTATTTCGGTATTTTTTTGTTAAGATAATTGGTTGTTTATTTTTTAATTGCATATTTTATGTAATTTAAGTTTTAATTACATTATATGCATGTATATGAAAATATTTGCAATTTGATCAGTGAGAGTTGTTAGTTGAAACTAATAACTATAATTTTTTACTCATTTAAATTTTCAATCATAATTAGACGATACAAATGAAAATTGATTAAGTGTTTAACAATCGTTTCATTTCTATTGTATGTGTTAGATTTTTATTTGTTTGATTTAGAATGGAGTGGCAATAAATATCATTTAAATTGTACTAGATACTAATATTTGTAATTGGTGTCAATAACGCTTAATATGGTTGCATCTAAGAGTATTATTACTGATTTGAACCATGGAGACAAACTAAGTGAAAATAATTACGATGTTTGGCATTGTAAGATTGATTATCTCCTGGAAGGGCAAGAAATGTTAAAAACAATCACACAATCGATGGCTGAACCTGAGCAAGGAAACACTACTTAGCACATGCTTGATATGGAAGCATATCAAACTTATAAGCGCAAGGATCATATAACTCGTATTTTGATGTTGAGTGGCATGAGAAATGATATAATATTGCGTTTTGAAACGCGTCGTTCAACCTAATTGATTTGGGATGCAATAAAGATTCAATATGAGGGAACCTCCACTACTAAACTTCGTTAGTTAACCCTCAAATTTGATGGTTACAAGAAGCGCTAAAATCAGACAATGAGGCAATATCTTACAGTCATGTCTAACATGATCAGTGAATTAAGGGGTGTTGGGCATGAGACGACTAATGAACAATAAATCCAAGTTGTTATTCGTTCTCTGCAAAGCAATTAGGAACATGTGCGTGTTAACTTTGCCCACAATGACAACATCAAGAAATTTAATGATATTGCTCATCATGTCAAGCTTGAAGAAGATCGACTTCATGTTAAGAAGCCTGTACACGAGGCTTTCATATCTAAGATTAAGATGCGTGGAGCATATAGCTCTAAATATAGAAAGGGTAAGGATAAAGGTCCTAAATATAGCAAAAGAAGAATAGAAGTAAATAGCAATGGATATAAATGCAGGCGTAGGAAACGCGGCAGTAAGAAAGGCAAGAATATGAATTGTTTCAATTGTGGTAAACCTGGTCACTTTGCTCGTGATTACACTAAGCCAAAGGTAACATTTAACCACAACCATCCCTCTAACTTATACATTAGTAATTGTTTAATGCTTGCTGAATCTATTTCTTTTTCTTTATTGTAGATTCAGGAGCAACCAACCACATAGCAAGGGATCGAATAGCCTTTGTGGAATTTTATTGAATTCCAAAGAGAAGTAGATACATATATATAGGGAATAATGCTTCCGTTGTTGTGCCTAGGATTGGTACTTGCAAACTAGATTTGTGGGACGGTCGCACATTTTATCTTCATGATGTTTGTTCATACTCTAGAAGTTCGATGGAATCTTGTGTTTGTTCATACTTTACTATAATTGGGTTTTAATATTGCGTTTGTTGGTTGTTGTGTAAAAAATATCTGGATAATATTTTTTATGGTTCTAGTTTTGTATTAAATGGTTTTATGGTGTTAAACATTGTAATATATATATATTAATGATGATGCTTCTATTTATGTTGTTCAAAATTCCAACACCACTAATACTAGTGATATCATAACTCGACAAGCTAGATTATGACACATTTGGCAAGACCAATTATATAGATCGATAAGAACTGGTCTTTTAGGATTACTGACTTAAACACAGCAGGAAGAGTTACTCTAGCAAAATCTGTCCTAACAGCTATGCCTATTTACCCTATGTAGAACATGTGGTTGCCTAATGCTACATGCATGCAAATTGATAAAATTGCCAGGCAATTTACTTGGGGTAACCAAGAGACGAGAAGGAGTTGGAATTTGATTAATTAAAATATGGTGACTCATCCTCGAATCAATGGGGGTTTGGGTGTGAGGGAAACAAGGTTTAGAAATATATCTCTACTAAGAAAAATGATATGGCATCTCCTGAATAGCCCCGATAAATTATGGGTGCAAATGCTACCAAAGAAATATATGAAGAATAAGTTGTTGGTTCAGATTCATAATTATTCAAATTCCAGTTTTTACAACTAGAAATCCATCATTCGGGCTCTTAAACATTTGAGGGAGGGATTCATGATAAGGCTTGGTATTGGAGATGTGTCGATCTGGTATGATAAATGGCTAGAGTTTGGGAGCTTAACGTTGATTCTTCTTGTAGTGAATATTAGTGACATAGACATATTGGTGAAGGATCTTTGGGTTGATGGGAAATGGAACTTCGAGTCACTATCTAAGGTAATTCCTAGTGATAATCGTTTTGGAATCTTAGCTATCCCAATTCCTAGAGAGCAAGATCTAAAGGACTGTGTGGTTTGGAAAAATTCAATTGCTTATACTCCTCATCTTGGGTATACTTGGCTTCTAAATAGATCTAGACATATGGAGGAGGATACGGGGAAATGGTGTTGGTTAGTGAAGCTTAAGGCTATAGAAAAGGTCAAGCATTTAATTTGGCTCGTCTTCCATGGCTGTTTACCAACAAATACACTTCGATTTAGG
>Ga0325405_1003536_pt1 | contig 16055 bp, 10 predicted proteins | sample PopdelMetagenome_21_FD_205663 | JGI IMG/M metagenome (GOLD analysis project Ga0325405, IMG submission 205663) | Populus deltoides microbial communities from Bellville, Georgia, United States - Xylem-Control-R2 | ecosystem: Host-associated > Plants > Phyllosphere > Stem > Wood/Secondary xylem...
TTAGTCAAGGTATATATAAACTGGCCTGTATATCTTAATTAATAATAAAAAAAATTGTGAGATGAATTTAAATATTTATAATAGTTTAGCGGTATATTTGATTTTTTCTTGTCAGCTGTAGTATTTACTTTTACACCAATGGCCTCCATTGAATAACAAGCAGACAAGAGCATTTAACCGCGTCGTTTCATTGAGGTCATCGGGTTCTCCGTCTTCTGTCCCCATCCTCTTCGGACTACAAATCCTCTGCATTCGACACTATCTTAAGTGAGTAGTTTTTGTGACTGTAAAGAGATAGATTTTTTTTAAAAAATAAAACTATGAATTATAAATTTATTTAATTAAAATTTCAAAATTAAGTTTTTAATGAAATTGATAATATTTTTAAAACTGTAGATTATTAGGTCTTAGTCTTCTGTTCCCATTCTTTCACTACTATGCTATAACTATAGATTTTATTTACTTTTGAAATTTTTTTATTGGTATTTAGTAACGGTATTTAGTAGTTTTTGTAGTTATGGTTTAAAAATAAAATTTTAAAAAAATTATAAATTATAGATTTTTTTTAATATTTTTTTTCTAGAGAAAATTTTTAACAAAAAACTATGATGCATTATAATTAATTAAATATATTCAAAACTATGAACAAGGCAAAATGTAATTTTAACTATATAAAGTTATAAACGAATTTTAAATCAACTTTTCCAAGACCTTATCGATTAATATTATATTAGAAAAACATACAAATATATGAAATAATTCTTTTTATGAAATCTAAATCATTTAAAATTCATGAATTTTACATATGACATGTCATTTTAAATAAAAATTAAAATGAAAAGTTTGTTTATAAATCATTATTTCTTGTAATAAGTTAGTATTCTATCCTTATTTAATTGTTTTTTTTTTAAATTAACTGTTTTTCTATATGCTTGTGATGTATGGAAAAAAATGGCCTTGAAAAAACAAGTATGAATGAAAAAATTATTTTTTTAACTAGTAAAAGGTTCAACACTTTATTATTAAATAATCATAAATAAAAAACTATGGCCGCTAAAACGCAAATCATGTTTCATTTATTTCATGATGTAATAGTAGTAATTAAATTTACAACGTTTAAATTTAAAACCATCAATGTTAATATATATATTTTAATTATTTTATAACCTCAATTTGAAAAATATTTTTTTAACCAAATACATTAAACTACCTTTTGCCCAACCTCAATTTCAACCACAGTTTTAACCAAACATATATTTTTCCAAATCAACCTCAACTAAAAGTACTTTTTATAAAATAATTTTTTTCAAAATACAACCACAACAGCTATTACAATGTCAAATACACCCTTAATAAAACAATGAAATATACAAGTATTGGACTAATTCTACTTATATAAATTATATTATTATAATGTTGATGGCAAAATAATAATCATGATAAGTGATTTCATTATTTTCTTAAACAATTCATACCGTTAACATATGTTAATTTATTTATTTTTATTTTATAAAAAAATAAAAATCACATTATTACGAAGAAAAAAAAAATTATGAGTTTTGATCAGGTTTTTTCCAAATCTACCAAATAACAAGTTAATTTAGATATTTTACTAGATTACACCATATTAATTAATTTAATTTTGTTTTTTACTAAAATCTGACATAATCAAAATCCCGAATATCGTGCTTCACGTGTAAACCCATTATATCAGTTAAAACAATGATTTTCTTGTAACCAATCATTTTTTAAAAGTCCAACCCACAAAAAGTAATTATTATTATTTTTTTTTACACGAACACAAAAATGCTTAATTTTGGTGGAAAAAAAGGTAGCTATCATTTAAAAAGGAACAAATAGAAATAAATCAATGCCATTCCTCCTCTTGTCAAGAACAAGATTGTATCATATCTGCCACCTCTGTGAATTTTCACAAATCATAATTTCTCTCTTCCCCTCTCATATTAAGCACAGAAGAGAGACCAAACGCAGACTATTTGTTTCAACTCCAAACTTTCCTGGTCACAAACATCCTGTTTCCTGCTTTCAAGGATCTATTCGCTTATATCTCGTAGGAACGCAACTCGGAGTCACAAGCATCTCCTTTCTCCTTTCCTTTTATCTCTCCTCTTGGTTTTCCGACAAACCAACCATTTGCATGCAAGCGTTGTTTCTTTGTTATACAGAGGTTTTTGTTTTTTTTAGTGTTGAGTTATTGAGGATTGGCTAAAGGTCAACTCTTTGAGAGGGAGAGGAGGGGAAAAAAGAGAGAAATTTTTTGCAGAGAGAGAGAGAGAGAGAGAGAGAGAGAATCCAGGATCTGATCAATGGCTGAATTTGGAGGGAAATGGAGGGGTTTAAGATCGGTGTTAATGGTCTTGCTCAACTTTTTGTTAGCTTTTGTGTTCGTTTCAGCTGAGAGGGGCTTGAAACGTGAAGCAACATCTACTAGAATGAATGAAACAGGAGATTCTGTGTCAAGTTATGTTCTCAAAGCTGTGAATTTCTTGTGGCAGCCTGATCACAAAGGTTATCAACATGTTTGGCCGGTAAAAGCTCTGATACCCTTTTCTTAACTTATTGAATTAAGTATTTTTTTTCCTGTAAGAATCTTTAGTGTTCTTTAAAATAACATGAAATGAGAAGATGGGTGACTTTCTATGTGCTGGTTATTTATTTAGTTGGTGATTGACAAGTGATCATTTCTTGTATGGTTTTTGTTTTAATTATTGATATATGAATATTTTTGTGTGGACAGGAAATGAAATTTGGTTGGCAAATTGTTTTGGGTTCGATTATTGGGTTTTTTGGAGCTGCTTTTGGGAGTGTAGGCGGTGTTGGTGGCGGCGGCATTTTTGTTCCCATGCTTAGCCTGGTAATTGGGTTTGATCCAAAATCTGCAACAGCTATTTCTAAATGTAAGAAACCATTGAATCTTCTGTGTGAAAAGGGTGACCTTTGTTTTTACGCCGCTCTTCCCCACCGTAGAGAAAGGAAAACCTTTTTGATTCGTTTGATTAGAGTATGGGGAGAAGTAGAGGATAGGGGGGGAAGGTAACTAAATTATTGAATCTACTACTTAATTGTTTCAAAATTCAGTTTACATAAAAGTAATGACTATTTTAACTGATTTTTTAATCATTGAAACTTTCAAGTACAAAGATTTTCTCGAGTCGGTGAACTAATTTACTACCACGACTGGCACCTTTCACTAGCTCTTCTTGTCATGGCATTTTTTGTTATACTTGAAAATGTTGAATTAGAGCTTGAAACTTGGAAGCACAGTCAGGGGAAGGTGCAGTGCCTATTTCTTCAAAAGACTTGTAACAGTTGAAATTTTATTTGTTCACGTGTCCTCTGTATGTCAAGGTGGGATGGGCTTTACTGAACAGTGGAGGAGACTTTCAGCATTTACAAATGCCTTTTTTTTCGATTCAGATTGCACAGTGAAGTATGGGTAATTAATCCATCTGCTGTGATTTATCAGTCTGACTAGTAAGCAGTTAACAATATGTAATGTGTTGTGTGAACAGTGAGGTAGCTTACAGAAAATGTGAAAGGGCTGGTTTGTTGGAAAATAAATTGCTCTTTCATATGTTACTTAAAAAGTAATGGATTTTTGGTATGTATAAATTTGGCAGGTATGATTATGGGTGCAGCAATCTCAACAGTTTACTATAATCTTAAGCTAAGGCATCCGACACTTGACATGCCCATTATTGACTATGATCTGGCTCTGCTCATCCAACCAATGCTTATGCTTGGAATTAGTATAGGTGTTGCTTTCAATGTCGTTTTTGCAGACTGGATGGTCACTGTACTGCTCATCGTTCTTTTCTTAGGTAATGTTAGTTGAATTTCATTGGAATTTACTCATGTTTCTCTCTTCTAATTCTTTTTGCTAATTGTAATGGCTTGCAGGCACATCAACAAAGGCATTCTTGAAGGGTATTGAAACATGGAAAAAGGAAACAATAATGAAACGGGTAATCTCATCAGCCTGTTCATGATTTATGCATAGGTTTTGGGCGTGCACAGGCTGCATTTCAAAGTGAAATTGTTTCATTGCCTGCTTATTAGTAACAAGGTTTTCAATTATTAATTTTAGAACAAATTATATGTGGCACTGTCCTCAAACTGCCAAGGTAACTGCCCCATGAGGATATATTTGTGCTTACCTGAACTTCAAAACAAAAGGAAGGCTTTATGACTAGAGTTTCACGTAGTTATGTGTTAGAAACATGTAAATTTAAGTCTAACCATTTGAATGGCACCTTTCTTCTCCCATTATAGGAGGCTGCAAAGCGTTTGGAGTCAGATGGTGAGTTGACTTACTGTTTCCTTATTTTATGGAAGCCCAGCGAGTGATTCCTGCTTCTCAGTATATATTTTCCTTCGTATCAGGTGCCAGCGCTGGGGAAGTGGAATACAAGCCTCTTCCTGGTGGCCCGAGCAACAGCCCTCAAAAGGCTGACAAAGAAGAAGAGGTGAGTACACTTTGTCAGCTGAAATCAGCATCAAAGAGTTCTCAAAACTAATACAATTCATTACCGTAGGTCTCTATTCTTGAGAATGTTTACTGGAAAGAACTTGGACTTCTTGTTTTTGTCTGGGTTGCATTCCTCGTGCTGCAGATTACAAAGGTTTGTTGTGTTTTCTCATAATGATTACATCCTACATTTGTTTTCCTAGCTTATATTAAATCAATGTTCAATGTATACATGATGAGAAATCCTTTTCTTTTGGTAACAGGAGGGTACATCTACCTGTTCGACAACATATTGGGTGTTAAACTTGTTACAGGTACTTTTATCACAACAGTGGTCTCTATCCCTTCTTTTTGTGCTTTCTTGTTTGTGTCCGTGTGTGAAATGGGGAATGATCTTGTAGCATCGAAATCTGTCCTACTCTTTAATAAAACAGTTCTTTGAATCATCCTTTCGTTGTTTTCCAGATCCCAGTTTCTGTTGGGGTGTCAATGTATGAAGCAGTCAGTCTGTACAAGGGACACAGAATAATTGCATCCAAGGGAACTGGAGGCACAAATTTCACAGTCCTTCAGCTTGTGATCTACTGTCTCTTTGGTATACTAGCTGGAGTAGTTGGTGGGCTGCTTGGACTGGGAGGAGGATTTATCATGGGTCCACTATTTTTGGAGCTCGGAATCCCTCCTCAGGTTAGCTTGTTTTGTTTTATTACATTCTAGTGTGTAATAGTGTATAATGTGTAAAGCTACAAACTGGAAAAACTGAAGCTTGTATATTTGGAAGAGGCGGGATTTTTATGGATCACAAAGCCATATGAAAGGCCAAATAGTTTGGTAATTTCTTTACGATTTCCATCCAGGTCTCAAGTGCAACTGCCACCTTTGCAATGACTTTCTCGTCATCCATGTCTGTCGTGGAATACTACCTTCTGAAACGTTTTCCTGTTCCTTATGGTAAATGCCCACAACATCCATACAACCTTTCTTTTATTTATTCTTATCAGTCTAAAGACACCCTGTAAAGTGATAGATATGGTTATTTTCTTAAGGTATGTTGGAATATAGTTTATGCTAGCTCCAATGGACTCAAATATTTCAAATTTTCTGGCAGCTATTTACTTCGTAGCTGTTGCTACATTTGCTGCCTTCATAGGGCAGCATATTGTGAGAAGGTTGATCATTGTGTTTGGAAGGGCATCTCTTATCATCTTCATTCTAGCATCCACCATATTTATCAGTGCAATCTCACTAGGTGAGCTCTTCTATTTCCTGCTATTTGAGGCCTGAAATTATAAATTCTTTAAACTCTATGAATTCTCAAAGAGTTCTTCGCTTCCTTTTGCAGGTGGTGTTGGTGTAGCAAACATGATAGGAAAGATTCATCGTCATGAATACATGGGATTTGAGAACCTCTGCAAGTATGATGGCTAGCAATATTTGTCTTTAAATTTTGTATCGCATATTTAAATTATGCCCCTGTGCTGTAATTTATTTGTTGAGGCCGCAAGTCATGTCCCATGCTGCCTCTCTGTTCTGGGGGCTTGGATTGGTAGGATGTAGGAGTAATAAAAAAAATTTCACTTCTCAAGAACTTGTATATGCTTTCGATGTCGTACTCGACAATGTTATTTGCGGGAAACAATAGTTCTGAGAAGAAGATAGATTGAAAATGCCATTGAACTTTGTTTTCTAGTTACACTTTGTAGCAACAACAAGCATCCAGAGAATGAAGAAATTTCACATAACCTCAAGTTTACATGTAGCAACGGCTTGCAGCCTGCCATTGGATCCATGCTTGAACTTCTCACCTTTTCGCTTCTTGTTGATAATTCGGGGGGGAGATTCAATGTTTCCTGAAGATAGATAGCTATTCCGGATTGAGAAAAGAAATTTTTTAAAAAATTAAAAATTATAATTTTTTCTTAATCAATGTTTTTTTAATTTTTTTTTAATGAACTCGTGATTAATCAGTAAAATATAGATATAATTACACCTCAGCATGTTCCCGAATGGATTAGAGCCTCTTTATTCGTTGTCAATGATTTAGGACAAAAATAGAAAAGAAAGATTCGGAGGCTCCACAGATTGGTCTAAAATCATTGCCTGTGGACAAGTCGTGCCTGTAATGTCTCCTGACTCGGCATATCTGATTTCTGATAGGAATCGAGAGTGGGCCCTGGTTGAATTTTTCCTTCATAATAATTATATAAAAATCTAAAAGATAGGTCTAATATAACGTGCACACACCACTATATATATATATATATATATATATATATATAAAATCCCAACAATCTTTCAACAATTTATAAATGTATATAATTTATTACAACTTTTATTAAAAATTACTTTCATTATAAGTTTTTTTTTCTAAAAATATAAACATTCTTTATATATAATACTGGGTAATTCGATGACCTTACAAAATAAATATTCTTAAAAAAAATTTATATGTTGTATACATAAAATTACAAAACAAATCATATTAAATATTTCTATCATCTTAGTTACTAATGTTTAATAATTTTATGATAAAAACCAACTTTATGAGTTTTTCTTTAATAACATTGAACTCATATTAATTTTCAACATCTTATATTCTTTATTATTTTTTGATAAATTTTCTTCCCATCATTTTATTCATTATATTACTATCCTTGTATCATGATAATTATTTCATTTGTAGTCTAGTTTAACACATTACTATATAATTTATTCCTTACAATTTTAAAATTGATTGGTTTCTTTCAAACACTTTCATATAATATCCCTTTTTATTTCAAGGTTATTTCATAACTATTTTCACTTCATGAATATATTCAATTTATATTAATAATATTATTTCACAATTCATGTAATTTACCTCACAATTTATTTCCTCAACACATATAAATCATATGATTTTTTCATCTCTCAACCACCTTTAATACATATCATGACTCAAAGTGTAAATATATTTAATTTACATCGTTATTTAATTCACAACATATTTAATTCATGTCATCTTTTTTTATTTAACACAACCGCTTCAAAGCCTACATGTATATTGCTCACATTGCAATATTAAATATTTTGATACATATATGCCTATCAATTTTTCTATTTTCATTAATATTTATTGTTAATAAAAAATTTTATCAAGCATAGTTGTTGATTTATTAGATTATATATATACATGAATTTTTTAATTTATATTTTTTTTGTATATAAATATTTATCAAAAAACCATGCATATATAATTTTTTATATAAAAAAAATAAAATAAAAGTCCCACAGCATAGCAGAGATCGAAGAGGACCATCACCCATTTGGGCAAGATAAACAAAGCCTATTTGGGCTCCAAGATGAAGAAAAGGGGAGGAGAGAAGGGAAGAAAAAGAGGAAAGGAAAGAAAAGCCAATTGAACCCAGGAAAGTAAAGAGAGAGTAGAAGAGAAGAGAAGAGGAAGAGGAGAAGGGCCGAAAAAACCAAGCCAATACAGGCAAAATTCACAACCGAACCACAACTCCTCCAAAGTATAACATGAATTGAATGATCAATCAAACCTGCTACATTTACAAAACTTTGACTTCAAAAAAGTTTATTATTCACAAATCACCCTTAACTTTTCCTCCCAACCCACCATTTTTAATTGGAATGACATGAACGCATCAAATAAATTAAAGCCTGACTTGATGATGCTAAATTAAAAAATAAAAAAACAACAAATTACAAAAGCAAACTTCATAATTCATAGCAGTAAAAGCAGCAGCTAGAGTAAAGGAAGATGAGCATTTATAGTTCAGGCGATTTCAAAATATTCCTTTTCCTCACAAGCCAGCCACCAACCCTAAACCAGAAATTTTGGTGTGGCATAGATCAAGCCAAGCTAACAATTCAAGGTTTTAAACATTAATTGAACATTAAAAGGACTTTCAATAACTTCCAACTCATCATGTCTTTAGGTCCCATTTGTAGACTGCGTGAAGATTTCGAAGTGGCTGCTTCCTAGCTGACTACCATGATCCTTCAGCACCAACAGTTGGGTTCTCAAATGCCTTGTATCCCCAGAATGTCTTCAATGCGTAAGGCTGAGAAATTGTTACACCTTCTTCAGTAATCTTAGCTATCTGCAGTTGGGAAATTGTGAACTTGTCAGATGTCAAATCAGACAATACATTGCCTCACGTAATTATCTGGTATTAGAACTAACAAAACATACCCAACAACAATAACTGGAAGAATGGTTCCCTTTAGTTGCATTCTATCCTTAGTCATGTTAGACATGCACAAGACCCTGAGCGCAAACAACTATAGAAAGAGGACAACATCAAGATGTTCCTCAGCCATCCAGTTTAAGCCCCTGTAAGAAATACTTTAGGGAGTCCCAAAGCAGCTTGCCGCAGTTACCAGATTGAAGGTCTTTTACTAGAAAAAAGTCTTCCTAAGGTGTGTGACTGCACGGATGCTCAGCACATCCAAGTGGACAAGATTTTAACACGCACAGGATTCCCTTCATAAAGTCTCTATTCATTACAAATCATTATGAAATGCTGTCTATTCCCATCATACAAGAGATGAAAAGAATTGAGATTATTTCAAGTTTCAACAACATAAAACAATTCATTTCATCTTTCTCACCCCATTATTAAGTTAGTGTTGCCAAAAATTGTTAGGGTTGCTTTTTTAACTAGGATCAGGGGAGAACACTAAAATAACATTATTTCACGGTGTTTAACTAATTAAAAGCTTGTTATTCTGATTTTGCTCAGCACCGATTTTGTGGACAGGTATAGAGAATTTTAAACATAAAAAAATAACATCATAGGAGGTGATATGATTCTAACAACCACGTTGTTATCTAAATTTTGAAAACAGAGACAATTCAGCAAAAGCAAAGAGAAAGCATGATCAAGAGGTTCTCTCGAAGAGTAGTGGAAAAGGAAAAAAAAAACTGAACTAAAAGAGAACACGGCAATAACATATGCACCCACAAACATTGCAGCAATTCCAGCAAGTTAACATGAAATTTAATTACTTTCCTAGAAATCGCAATCCATAACACGTTAATCTCATACAGTTGTAAGGAAAAAGGAGTGGAACCTGAAACTTGTTGACAGCAGATCTATCACGATACAGAAGCACTCGCATGCATTTCTCCAGTAACGTAACGCCTTCTTCGAATGTCAAGTTCTCATGCCACTCAGCACGAAGTAATGGCTGTGCCATGTGATTTCCAAATCCAGTTGCTATATGATTCTCCTCAAAGTTTACTCCTATCATAGTGACCTGCAAAACAATCAAAAACACAATTGACCCATGTCCCAAAATGCACACACCTTTTCACCCCTCCTGTTTCGAGGTTTAAAAACAGAAAAGAAAACAACCTATCAACCGATGCCTTACCATGCCAAGAAATTTCTGTCCTTTTTTCACACCACCGAGAATAAGTGTATTCCAAAGTGGGTCAAACTTGTTACGCCTATTATACATAACTCGGGTCAAATAGCTGTGAATCTCTTTGGGCCCCAAAGAGTTTCTGTCATCCCACATATTGTCATTCAGGCTGCAGATATTAAACAATATAAACCACCAATTAAAACAACATAAGAGAAAAAACAACAACAATACAGGAAAAAAAATGAATTCTTCCCTCAACAACACAACCTAAAACTTACACTTGCTCATCTAGATATCGCATAATCTCCTGGAAATCACTTATTTCTCCACTGGCACCGATAATAGAATGCTTCCCGACAGGCTTAATTCTCTCCACACTTTTGTATCGAAGTGTGGACCCATAAGAACCTAGCAATTATCAATGTCACAAAATGCATCAACAACAGGACTTATTATAGTACTTTTAGGCAATTATTTCTAAAGGGTTCACTTATAAGGTATAAATAAGGCCAAAGATCACATTTTCCCCCTATTAACCATAAGCATATCCACAGGCAAGCATAACAAACAAACCCACAAAGATTATAACAAGATAATGGGTTATTAGAGAAACTAACCACCCATATCAGCAGCCATCAAGATCCCATCTTTATATTTCAAAGCAACAACAGATGTTCCAGTCACGTATGGGTACCTACATAGGCATAGAGCAACGAATCCACTCAAAAACTAAACTGCTAAATCCCTAAAATGTGTCTATTTTGCAACAAAAAATCCACATAAACATTGACAGATAGAGAAAGAGATGGTAAGGGTGGCATACTGCGTTCTTTGAATGCCATAGTCAGAGCTCAAAAGGGTGTGCTGTTTGGTTTCAGAATTAGACTCCATTGATTAAGCTGTGTTGAAAAAATCAACAAAAAAGAAGCAAAAAAAGATTATTAACAAAAACCCATTACAAATTTGTGAGAATAACTAGTTTTCAGGAAGAAAGACTCACACTTTAGTTTCGATCGAGAAAGAAGTAAGGTGTCTGTAATCTGTATGGTGAAGGAAATTAAAAGCTTTTCTTTTATAAGACTTTAATTTTTGCACAAGAAAAGAAATTAATAAAAAATAAAAAATCCGAAAGAAATCGGATTTCGAAACTCTCTCTCTAGGGCCAAGTAGCTTATTTCACGGGCTTAAAATTTTGTGCTAATTTGGGCTCAATGCCTTTTTTGAAAATTTGAACGGTAAAATAAATTTTTTAAAAAATATAATTTTTATTTTATAGAATTAAATATTTTTATTTTTATTTATATTTTAATTTTTCAAGTTTTACTTTTAGTTATTGTTAATTAATTTTATTTATTTATTTATATATAGATATGATTGTTAACTTATTTAATTAGATATTTATATTAATTTTTTATTTATGCTTTAAATTTTATTAAATAAAATAACACATCAAAATAATATATATATATATATATATCTAATTTATTTTTTAAAAATAAATAACACATCATAGCTCGAGTAAAATACTTAATATATACGTAACTTTGAAGTTTGAACATGTGTTTTTCTTTTTTTTTTTTTATATATTCTATTCTGGGCCTAAGTAGCTTCCTTGATAGGCCCACCGCTCTCGTGGAGAAAAAGAAATTCAAAGAGCGTATAAAATACGCCCAGGTTATTTCCACGTAATCCCCGAACCAACCAAAAGCAGCGAAACCTCCGTCAAACCAAAAAAGAAAGCACAAACACATAGCAGCCTCGAGGAAAAAAAAACACAAAACCACAGAAACTATTCCGATTTTGTTTGGTTGTTTGAAAAAAAAAGAGCAAAAAAGATGGTGTTCTACTTCAAAGCCAGACCAGAGGCAGGAGATTACACTATTTTTATGGGTCTTGACAAGCACGAGAACGAGGAGCTTATCAAATATGGTTTCCCTGAAGACATCTGGTACTCTTTCTTCTTCTTCTATTTTTATTTACAGTTTCTTGCTATTTCAATTCAAATTTGCAATCTTTTTCCATCTGGGTCTTTGATTTATTGATTCTTTTGATTTATTTTGGTCGGATGTAATTTAATTAGTTTCTTTTTTAGAGATCAAGATTCCATCTGGGTTTTGATTCTTTTGCTTTATTTATACAAGGAGGTAGTGTGATGGTTTCTCTATTAAGTCAAAGTCAATGCTTAGAATTCGAAGAGCTCATATATTTGAATAGGGTAATGAAGGGAAGGGAGTTTGTAATTTCATTATTCGGGTTTTGTTTGAATTGAGAAGGAGTTTTCTTGATTCCTTTGCTGTAGGTTTCACGTGGACAAAATGTCTTCTGCCCATGTTTATTTAAGGCTGCATAAAGGTCAGACCATCGATGGTATAAGTGAAGGTGTACTTGAGGATTGTGTGCAGCTTGTCAAAGCAAATTCGATTCAAGGCAAAGTCCCTGAACCTCCCTTTAATTTTACATGATTCAGGTGTTTGTGTTTTTTATGCCTGGATGGTCTTTAAAGTAGCTTCTCCCTTGTCACTGTGGATATGCTACTTTATGATTTTTAATAAGAAGCTCAATGTTTGTCTCATGATAGAAAGTTACAGCCATTCCCTTAATAAAGTATTCCCTTTTGTTTTGAACGTGGAGGCAAGTTAAAACGAGTTAGTTGTTTTAAGCTGTTTCTCTTTCACATTGCAGGCAACAAGGTGAACAACATCGATGTTGTTTACACTCCATGGGCCAATTTGAAGAAAACTGCTTCCATGGATGTTGGCCAAGTCGGCTTCCACAATTCAAAGATGGTGATTTATTTTGTTTTGTAGTTTATGTTCACAACTTGCTAGAACAATAATTATCATGCTCGTGAATGATATATGCTTCTCTGGTTTTGGATTTACTCAATCTAGGTTCGAACTGTGAGAGTGGAAAAGCGGATAAATGAGATAGTTAATAGATTGAACAAAACAAAGGTGGAAAGAAAGCCTGATTTGAAAGGTAAGCCTCTGATCTCACCTATCATTTAGTATAGTACAAAACTATTGAGTGGAAAATGGGAGGCAGGGAAGTTTAAAATTCTCTTCTTAGGTCTTATTTGAAGCACAGAACCCAAAGTGCTGAGTGGTTTAGTATTTGCAGTAGTAATGATTTCTGTTATATTGCTTAGTTGTTGAGTTCTATAAATTCTTCTTGTCTGCCTTGATGATGCTTATAGTTACGTATTACCATGTATCATTGCAGCCGAGAGAGAAGCAGTCAATGCAGCAGAAAGAGCTGAGAGAAAGCTTCATCTGAGAGATAAAGTGAGTTCTATCAAATCCCATGTGGCCAATTTTAAATCATTAAGTCAAGTGGTTTGGAGTTGTAAGATTGAGCTATACCTGATGAAAATATATCTATTTGGCATCTCATCTGGGTTTTTTCACTCTAACTTGGAAGATAGGATAGTTTTCTTTCTCCTTGGCCTCCTCCTCCCTTTTCATATCATCCTTTTGTTCTTATTGGATATGATTTAACTGGGAAGCTCAACTGACCTTGTTGCTCCTCTAGTCTCCATAAGATTTGGACTCTTCCTAGGTCCTCAAGCGGCTGTCTTTTAGTGGCAGTAGTTTATCATGGTTGAGATTATTAAGCCTGCATTTGAATTTCGAGATGTGAAATGTCAGTTTGGGCATGCTTAGTTAGTGTTTAAAACATACTGAGTACTCTTCCATTTAATTTCCTTTGGAAAGAACAGATTCCTTTTGCTTTCTTTTTGCAGCACCGGACAGTTCTCAGATATTTTGATACCCAATTTTTTAGTGATGATGTGATTGAAATAAAAAAACTCCAATACAGTTTATCTAAACACATTGCAAGAAATACTGCACATGCTTCCAATGATCTCAAACATTGTGGAAACTCTTAAAACCTTCTCCTAGCATCATCACTTGCAACCTGTTACATATTTATGGCATTAATGTTATGAACACTGTAAGCTTTAAATTGCAAATTTTTTAGGTTATATCATCAGTTGCAATGCCTCTAACACTAGTTGCAACCTGTTTTGTTTTTAGGGATTAATGTCATGAACACTAAGTTTTAAATTGCAGAATTTTTGGCTGTATTACCATTTTAAATGTCCCTAGGATTTATATCTTCTCCTAGCATTTAAATGTTCACTGGTTGCTCTTTTAGCGATTTGATTGATCTGGGTATTGTTGAAAGAAGGAGGTGCTCTCACATGGTGAATTTGATGAATACTAGATGGCAACAGTATGGCCTTTTATATCTAGACTATGTTTCTGTGCAGTTGGTATCTAGAAAACTTGTCATCGAGTTAACCTCTCAGCGTTGAGATCTACTTTGAGCTGCCAATTGTCATTTTAAGCAATTTTGGCCATTAAGTTACTTTGTCTTGCAAATTCATGTTCTTTGGTTAGTTGTGTGATACCTGTTCATTTCCTAGTGTGTAGTTTCAAGTACGTTGTACATCTAAGTGAAGCAACTCCTTTGCTACAAATTTTATTGACATTCCATATGTTGGCTGGTCTCCCGCTTAGAATGTTTCATCTCATTTCTCAGGGTGTTTTTTAAGTTTATTATGTTTAACAATTGCTGGATGTTCTGGAAGTGTGCTCCTCTTTTGATTATTTTGTGCTCATGGAAGGAAAGGAATGCTTGAAACTTTGAAAACTGCTTTCTATCCAAACCCACTGTTGTGGGATAGAATTTTTTCTACTCTTCTTTCAATGTGATGCTTCCCTGGATTATGCAGGAGTTTCTCTGTCAAACGGTTGTTTTATCGGTGCCTCTTTCTGGGCTTTCATATTTAAGTCGTCTTCTTTATCTTGTGGGAGGATGGCCAATTCTCTGTTTATTGCTTCTTTTGTTTAATAGTTAAAATATAAGTTCTTCCATGAGATTAAAAACTTAATAATTGCTTTAATCAATGAAGTGGCAACAATGAAAGTATAACCCCTGCTCTTCTGCCATATGAGGAGATATGATGGAGTGCTTCAATTCCGGTTGGAGCCTATCTTGTCCCATTTTATTGTCAGTTATAAGGTGCATAAAAATCTCAATTTTGGCTTTTCAGAAACGACGTGAGGAAATGGAAAGGCTTGAAAAGGAGAGACAGGCAGAGATGAGGAGCTACAAGGGTTTGATGGTGGCTGAAAAGATGACATCTAATAAACAAATAGCATCTGAAAACAAGTCCTTGCAGGAGCTGGAAGATGACTTTATGTGAAACAACAGTATCTAAAGGTTCTGCCATACTGCTGCCCCTTAAAGAAGCGGGCTTGTCATTCAGTTTGTAACTTCAAGCATTTTATGAATAAACTTATAAATTTTGGGAAGGGAATGTTTAATGCCGAGCAGAGGGAGGAGAGTGGTGGGTTGAGGTTGATGGATGGAGAATTACCTGTCTGATGTAAGTTGTACTTCGATGATGATGACGAAGACAAACATGGTTGAGACTTAATTGTGGTTAATGTGTGATAGACATCATTTTTCTCAGTTAATAGTTTTTAATCTTGCCGTTTAGTCTGTGCAACAAGGTTTATTGAATTTTGTTTCTCTTAGGTCACGCACACATGCATGCACGCTGATCTGAATATGTGGAATAAGTCTTGATACTTTGAAGTTTCAGTATTCTGATTTTCAGCATTGCTTAACAAATTTCATGTCAATAAACTCTTCAAAGGATTTCAAGAAATGAACTGCGATTGGTTGTCACAATCTTAATAACCTGATTTGTTGGCAATTTCTTTCTACTGGCAGTTCCCTTCTCATGGTTGATTTGTTGGTTTTCAGGTCATCATCAAGCCTTCAGATTTTTGGTTTTTTTCAGGTCAGCCATTTGCTGACTGATTCACACAGAATGCTCCACGGTCTGATGTGGTGTGTTCAGGTCATGGGCATATCCTTTCCGTTTCACAAATTGAAAAGTGGATATTGAATTAGATGGATTCTTTGTGACTTGGTTACCAGTGCATCTTAGAAAACTACTAACTATGAAGTTATGGAAAGTTTGACGAGCAGGAAAACGAGGGTTATCACGCCATATTTTTCAAATGCTAGACATGAGTAATCAATTCTTTTGGAAAATCTGTATGCATAGTTTCCTGTGATCTGGAGGGTTGTTTTATCATCATGAGAGCTGACCATGTCTGCAGAGTTACCAGGTGCATCATGGCTAACCCCATCCGTCCCCGTGAGAACTGAG
>Ga0325405_1003541_pt1 | contig 16046 bp, 10 predicted proteins | sample PopdelMetagenome_21_FD_205663 | JGI IMG/M metagenome (GOLD analysis project Ga0325405, IMG submission 205663) | Populus deltoides microbial communities from Bellville, Georgia, United States - Xylem-Control-R2 | ecosystem: Host-associated > Plants > Phyllosphere > Stem > Wood/Secondary xylem...
AATTTCTAAATAGTAAAATACTAATTAAATTAAAAATCCTAAGTTAAGTATGAAACAAATAATTAAAATCCAAAACTAACTAAGAAAATAATTAAAATAGAAAAACAATAACTTCATGCTTCAATCTGGTCCATAAACTCTTGAGATAATTATTCTACATCGCAAACAAACACACAACGTATGGATATACCATATAGATGATAAACAAAAATCCTAACATTTGTGCATATGCATTATGACACTTTTTCAATATACTCTTCAGAATATACATGGGCAATTGCATATCAACCAAATAAGTATAACATTTTGCAACCAATCACAAGCTCGCACATGCACATAGCAACACGTTTCTTTCAAACAATCCATATATACAACAGCAAGCTCACCTAAATATCCTGCAAGAACCAACCTATTGTATCATGCAGACATTTTCATAACGCATTTTACCTAAGAAAAGCATGCTAAGTGGCTCTACAACTTCCCAAAAACATAAAACATCTCCATAAGCTCATATTTTACCTTTACTTTGTTATCATCTGCACCAGTAGCCAGCAATTGTGAATCTGGAGAGTAAGTCAAGCAATTCACGTCAAAGTAATGCCCTTGTTGCTTCAACACATAACTCTCTGACCGCCATTCCCACACAAGCAACTGCCCCAACTTTGCACAACCAAATGTCAACCAATTCCCAATCTCATTGAAAACTGCAGCAGTTATTTTCTCCTTCGAAATCGACAACAAATGCATGCAAACAAAATCAGGCATTTGATATAACCCAAAAACACCATTAGAAAACCCCACCACCACCATATCAAGCCCCCTATGATAATCACATGCAGTTAACTTCGCCGGTGATTGCATAAACCCATCTTTCCTTAACAGCTCCCACTTCTCCTTGTGCAAATACCCCTCTTCTCCCTCATCTTTCCCATCAAAATCTTTCCTTTTCTTAACATTACCCACGCTTCCACTATCCATATTCCCTTCCCCATCCCTCTCCGGCGTCCCCGGGAAGGCCGGCTCTGAAATCCCCCCATCATTTTCATCAAAATTACCGTCATTATTACCACTATAACCCCAGCTAAAAATATAACAATCACGCGTAATTGTATAAACCTTACTAACCTTATTAGTATTTTTCTTATCATAACCAAAGAAACAACCAACTACATTATCTCTATGTCCTAAAAACAAAAATGGCTTATTCAAAATCCCGTCTTTCAATTTCTCAACACAAAAGAGGCGTGCCGATAAGTCCTTCGAGCCAACAAGCAAATACTTACAGTCTAAGCTCCAATCAATTGCTGTAACTGTATCCTCGCAATCAGCTATGGTCCTAACTAACTCGAAAGCGAAAAAATCTTTCTTGAACCCCGGAGACCGCCAGAGTTGGACCAATTTTCCCGCTGCAACCGCGATAAATTTACCATCGGGGCTGAATTTAACGGCATTCACTGTATTCTTGAAGTTAATGCGATGGAGGATGACGCGGCGGGCGGTATTGATGAAGTGGCAGCGGTGGTTCTCGTCGACAGTAAGGAGGAAAGTTCCGTCGGGGGAGGCGGCAATGCGGCGGATGTTGGAGGAGGATTGGAGTGGGAGGGTTATGGTTTGGGATTTGATGAGGTCAGTGATAGAGACTCGGTTGCCGACTGGTGAGATTAGTTGGGTGTTTTGAGTAATTACAACGTTGCCTCCTCTGTAGGGAGCTCCAAGCAAGTTTTGGAATCTATAATTCATCCTCTGCTCTATTTGATATCTTGTCTATCTCAAGAAATTGAAGTGGACGAAAGAAAGCAAGCTGAGTTTTTCCTCTGTAGGGTTTAGGGTTTAAACTCTGGTATGAAAAGAGTGTGCAAACAAACGTCTTTTCCCTTGTTTTCCTTTTCTTTTGTTCTTTAGCCAGAAAATAATATTAATAGGCTCCGTTAATTTAACACTGTGAACTAAGATCAAAGTACATAAACAATGGGCTTCAAGCCCCATATTTGCCATCTACAACGACCCAATCTAAACTACAGTGGCCCATTAAGCCCAAACCCCTCCAGCAAACTCTTGGTGCTCCCATATTTTAGTGAGGGCACCTATCCATTCAACATTCAATTAAAGTGATATCAAGTTTATGGAATTTTCGTTGATTTATATTTCACTAGGATAATTATCCGTGCATTCCTATGGATAACCTTGTAAAATCTCTTTTTATATTTTAATTTTTTTTTAGAAAAAAATATAGGTAAATGAAATCAAAATAAATCAGTGTTAATTTTGTAAGTTTTTAATTTAAAATATATTTTTAGTATTTAATATCATGTGAATTTTTATTATTAATTTTAAAAATATTTTATGAGTATATTTTATTTTAAAAAACAAAAACTAAACATGCAATTTATTTCTTACATCACATAAAAATCTAATTAGAAATTCAATACTTAAAAAAAAGGCATTGAATGCTCAATCTATGATTGAAGGATGTTTAGTTTTAGTTAATGAATACATAATATTGATTAAAAATCTCGTTAATCTCTACTTGATAGTTCAATTTTATTTATTTATTTTGCGTTGACATAATTTTGAACACTAATTTCCATTATATGAAATGTAATTATAGTTTTACTTAGGGAAATGATAAGCTCAAGTGGTGAATTATTTAATGTGACTATGCCACTTCAAAAGAATAACATGTTGAAAAATTATGTTCAATTTTGAAGGGACGCTTAATTAAACAGAAATTAATATAAATTAAAAGATAATAAATTATCGCTACATCCTTAATATTTAAACTATGTTTTCAAAAAAACACGTTATTCATGAGGATGTACATGATATTCTTGATAAAAAAAAAATATATTTGTTTTTGTGTTTTAAAGCATTTTTATAAAAAAAATAAATTTTATTTTATTTTTTTCCTTACTACAATTTAGATTTTTTTTTATATTTTCATATCATTTTGATATACTGATATCAATAATAAATTTTAAAAAATAAAAAAATATTACTTCAATATATTTTTAAATAAAAAACACTTTAAAAAATAATCATTATTACAATACTAAACAGAGTTAAAACTTTTTGATGAACAAATATCATTGAAAGTTTGTCAAATAATTAAGGGGCACTAGATTTTACCTTCTACATCCAAATTTTGCATCATTTTTAATTTCAAAGATCTTATAAATCGTCATTCTAGAACCATTTTAAACCTTAAAATATGTTTTAATCCACTTTATAAACTCAAGAAAATTGAATCAAATTGAAAAACTCAATCATTTTTTCAATCCCATTATTTCTTTTTAATAATTTGAGATGCTGAAAATATCACAAACAAACTTCCATCATAAATACAAACATATAACATAAAAAATAACAAATCACATGCTCAAAATGCATATCATGAAGATATTTCTCTCTCTCTCTCTCTCTCTCTCTCTCACCTTCTCCAATCTCTCAACATCAATTATCTCATAATTGGATTATAAGTTAAGGGAAGATTAGGGACCATTCCATAACAACATTGAACTCCATGGATTAAAATGAATTCATATTTTATAAAATTATTTAATATTTTTAACAAAACATAATTTTCTAAATTCACTTTTATATAAGAGCGAGACTATCATATATTGAGTTTCAATTTTTATAAAAGAATTTTACTATTGAAAAATGGTTTCCACCATCAAATTAAGAAATAAAAGTTTTTCTATTTTCTCATAAAATTCAAAGTTTAGTCATGTTTAACAAAAATATAATTAATAATAAACTAAAATGTGTGGATAAAATATTGTTCACCAATACATTATAGATCATCTCACATTTTATTGTGAATTCAGATAATGATTTTTTATCATCAATGTTTTTTTTTAATTTTACCTTTTTGTGTTTTGGTTTTAGTTTTTTCAAATGATGGTGTCCTTATTTGTACTTCCTTGAAGTGCGAAGATTTTGATAAGATTTTTGGACTTGATTGTGGATAAATTTAATAAGATATTGTTTTAGTTTATAACATTAAGATATGACAAAAAACAATGAAGGACAAAACTGAGAAATGAAGAAAAAAAAACATGGTGGCCTATCTCAAATTTACAAGGAAAAGTTATATTTAGTCCCCATATTTTATGATGACTTTCTTTTAGATTCCTATAGTTTTGGATTTTTTTGTATTGGAATAAAACTTTGATTATTCAAGTTAAAGTTTTTGAGTTTAATAGAGAAGAGAGAAAGTTTAAAACGGAAAAGGAGAGAAAAAGTCATTGGTTGTTTACATTTCCACAATAATAATAAAAAAAAAGTATTTAGCGTTAATAAGTTTCATTTGACAAGAGTAATTCTATTGAAGTTTTTTTTTTATACTTGATCTTGCTGGAAAAAGTAGATCGAGGTTGGCAGATAAAGTCTTTTTAGTTTAATTTTGTATTTTGGACAAATTTAAAAGTGTTTTCGGTTGATAAATTAGTTTATTGAGATTTTAAAGATGTTTATTATGTGTTTTAGGTTAAAATAAATTAAAAATTATTTTTTAGGTTAAAAAATTTTAACATGATTTTTTGACCATCTCTCTAGTGGTCAAAATATGGAAAAGTAAGCGATGCATCATGTGCCACAATAAACAACACATTGTTTTTTTTTAAGAGAAAAAAGACAAATGACATGTTATTTGGTCATTGAACTAATGAATCAATAAAAAAATAAGAGGCTAAGAGCACTGACCTAGGCTTGTAAGTCCATGCCCTTAAATTTTTTTTAATGGACCAAGCACATGAGAACCCACTCGGGCTTAGATGCCTAGTCTCTTTTTGACCTTTAATGTTTTTCTCAATTTGAATTTAAATTCATTAAAAATATGTTTGGGATGCTCGGCTATATAGGTGTTCAATTTTAATAGAAGTTCATTAAAAAAATATTAATTAAAATTGTTTTGGGATATTATTTCATTAAATGTCTTTCATTATTTACTTGGTTTTTTAATGAGATCATAACATTTGTTTTCTAATATTAACAACAACTTTTTTTTCTATAATTGTTTATAATATTTTTATTTTTAAAAAATAATTATTCAATTGTTTTATTGTAAATGTCTATTTTTATCATCATATAATTAAATAAGAATTGGTTAAAAAGAGTTATTAAATCAAATCGAGTTCATGGTTTATGTGACTAGTTAAACTAGTTAATTTATGTCAATCTAAAACATCGTCATCTAAAAAAACCTATAAATGTTTTGAAGCAAAGATGTATTGAAAAAAATACATTAACATCACCTCTATATTGTTTTATGATATAATTAACTTTTGACCCAACTCACATCAAAATACAAGTAAGATGACTAGTTATATATTATGTTTACATTAATTAAAGAATTTCAACTTTTTAATTATTTATCACCAAAACTTTAAAAGGCATGAAGAAATTATTGCACACATAGACACAAAAGATTATTCATTCCTATAGTAAAAATATAGCTTTACCCTTTAAAGAAGAAATAGGGTGCTGTTGGGGGTATCTCAGAATTTTTTTTTTACTATAAAAACATTAATAACACCTTAATATTTTTTTATTACATTAAAAAAATTAATCCAACCCACAACACAACATGAGACAATCAACTAATTAAAAACTATTGTTCGTCATCTAACCCGTGAGTGCATGGGCTCATAGGTTACAAAAGCCCATTTGTAATAAAACAAAAATAAAATATTAAAAATAGAGTAAAAATTAAAAACAAAATCTATTTCCCGCTTAGTACGAGGTTCAAAAAGAAACACCATCAAAATCCTCACCTCTGATTGTGCTGTTTTTGTTGCTGTATCATAAAATCTCATTCTATCATCCCTCATAAACCAAAAACATTCCTCTTTCTCTTGCTGAAACAAAACAAAAGTACTAACAAATTAATGATGATGATGATGTCTATACAATACCTTATTGCTATAGTTCTGAAACAACAACCTTGAAGGGAATCGCATCAACTCCTTCACGTCCTCATCACCTGCCTCCTCTTCAAGTATCTTTCTTTCTTCCAAATTTCCATTGAACAACACTTTGTTTGTTCTTTCTTTTTCTTAGTGACCGTTTCTTGTTTTCATGAAGTTTTTTATCTAGGAATTCGGATGAAAAAACAACTTCTTATCAAAGTGCTTTTTTTCCCTATTTACTCTATCAGTTTATCATTTAATTTCCTTTCATTTTTTTCTAACTTTTTATGAAATTCATTTTGAACCATATTTGTAAATGTTTTTTCCTTTTAGATGGGTTTAATGCGGTTTTCATAATGATTAATTTTTTGGCGTGGAAATGGCAGTCTCTGTTGCTTCTAGATTTTTGTCATTTCCAATGTTTCTGTTCAGTTTCCTAATCTATTTTCATCACTATTATTCCTGATGAGATCTTATTTTTCAAATGATATCTTACTGTAGTTCTTAACTTTTTTTTTAATTATCAGTATTATTTTCATAAAAAAAGAAGCAATTCCTAGTGTTGTCATTATGATTATATAATAAAGATATAGGCAACTCTCTATGTTCTTGTTTAGTTTTTGAAAGATGATTGCTCTACTTGAAGTTTAAAAATGAAGGGCCCTCTCTAATCTCTCTACTCATTGAAAAAACAAAAAACAAAACGTTCAGAAATGAAGACAAATTCTATCCACAGAATCATTAATCAGGAAACTTTTTCTTGCTTTTGAAATGAGAATATACCATGAATATCATAGCCATCTTATAATGCAATGCAATCTAGTTCCTTGCCACAACCTGTATAATGCAGTATTTCATCCATGTTTTTTTTTTCCATCCGTATATATGGGTATGGATCCTTTATCAATTGTCTGGATAGAGTTCTTGAATTTGGAAACAGTCTGAATTGCGTGATTTCTTCTATTTAATTTCTCTACTTTTTTTTAATTGTAAGTATCTCCTTATTTTAGATACATTAGCAATCTCTCTCATAAGATCTGTTAAGGCAGCATGCTATTGCCAAAGGTTTTCACAAACTAACATCCCAATCCCATCGCCCATGTTTAATTCACCATCTTCAGCAACAAAACAGTTTCTTATTAAGGATTGATGTTTATTTATATAATAATACTCAACAGTTTTGGTTTTGTCTATGATGTTGTTATTGCATTGAATTTATCATGTTTTTTTCGTTGTAAAATACAACACTGGTTTCTATTTTTAAAGAGTTCAATTTGTTTGATGACAGAGAGGTGGGTAGAGTGGCAGCTTCAGATATTTGCAGACAAACTGATATCCAACCTAAGTCTTAATTGATGCTTTACTTTAGAAGATGAATATCTGGTTGATCCTGTCGTGGGGGACAACACTATGAACTCTTCAACGAGTGGTTTTACAAGCTACAAAGAAACCACCTCTAAAACTGATGGTAATAATGTTGGAAATGCAAAGGTAATAATGTCGATGTCCGGTCAAATTGGAGAGGAGCTCCCTTCGGTCTCAATGATTTTTTTTGAAACCACTACGCATGAGAGAGAAACTGAAAGGTTCCGAGAGTTCCTACTGTGTTTGTTTGGAAATCTTGATGATAATATTGAGTCTGATATATTTGGGGGGCCCATATTTGCAGCACAACACCATGAGCTATTTTCATCTCAAGTGAATAAATTGATTTGGGTTCATTATGTTCATATTAATTTGAAGAAATAATTTCAATATGAAATTTCAGTTGGTTTCTCATTGTTGTACGTTTATCAGAATATTGAGTTGCAGGCTGCAGGTGGTCAATGTAAACGTAGCAAATTTATGTCTACATTTTTCAACCACCATCACTTATGACAAATACACTAAAGTCAGCTGCAATATTTATTGTAGTAGTTAGCAGTTGTTTGGTATTTACTGTTTGCTGCCAAAGCTTTCATTTCTTCTATAAATGGAGACAAAGAGAGAGCAAGAGAAAAGTAAGTGTGCAGTGAGTGCAAGTGCAACTGTGAGAGTGAAAAACAACAGATTTGAGTGAAACACCGAGTGTAAGAGTGAAACACTGTGTTTTGTGGGATTGTATTGGGTTGAGTTGAATGTTTGTATCATTCCTCCAACAATATACAATCTGCGGCCTCCGTGGATGTACCCAGTTATGGGGAACAACGTAAATATGCTTGTTTGTGTTTTATTTATGTTTGCTTTTGGTCTAGTATGCACAACAAATTGGTATCAGAGCATTAAGGAAGCTAAAACACCAAAAAACACGTTTTTCATCTCTCGATTCAAAGTTGCAGAATTTTCAAAGTTCTCAGATCTTGATTTTGACCATCTATGAAGATTCCTCTCATCAATACGAGTCCAACAATATAAAGATCATTAAAATCAGAATTTAAATGAGCCCTGTAGAACTCACCGAAGTTTCACCTAAAATATGCTGAAAAAACCAGACAATGCCGGAATTCAAGCCTGAGAAGATTGCCACGTCATCCGACACGTTAATGCTGAGTCATCATCCACGTCATCAATAGATGGTCCATAATGTCATATCATCAGCCACGTCATCTAATAGTGACAGAATATTCTCTTAACAGAATAAGAATATTCCATTCACAGTGACAAAATATTCTTTAGCAGAGACATAATATTCCTTTCCCGAGGCAACTCGGTCAGATTGGTTTTTTGGCCAACTCAGTGATGTTTTAACCTGTTTTTGGTCAGGTCAAGCTTGTTCCTAGCATTTTCAACTATTTTAGATGCAACCGTGATGTCCATTTTGTGAAACAGCAAGCCGAAGTTACTATTTTGGCTCTTTTAAGCATATAAGTGTGTGTTTTAACAATTTTAGGAGTCCATTTATAATCCAAAGATGTCCTAATGGCTGATATTCTAGAAGAAAGATCAGCGGGGAATGCTAGTATACCTCCACAATACATCCCGGTATTGAGTACCAAATTTGAGGTGGAGAAGTTTGATGGGAAAGGTAATTTTAGCATGTGGAAATGTGAAGTTATGGATATGCTTGTCCAAATGAATTTGGATTTCACTCTAGAAGATAAACCGGAGGATTTGGATTTTAAAAGCTGGGAAAGGATAAATCGATTGGATTGCAGTTCCATCCGACTTTGTCTTGTAAAGGATTAGAAGTATGCATTTTCAAAACAAAACTCTGCAAAGGAATCGTGACAAGGACTAGAGGACAAGTTTATGAAGAAGAGTATAGAGAATCGTCTCTACTTGAAGAAAAGGGTCTTCTATTTTCAGCACAAGAAAGGTACTTTCATGAATGAGCATCTGAATGATTTCAATAAAATGATAGCTGATTTGAAGAATTTGGATGTGGAAATCGATGATGAAGATAAGGCTTTGTTATTATTGAATTCACTGCCTAACACATATGAACATCTCGTCACCATTTTACTATATGGTAAAGAAAAGATCAAATTCATTGATGTGTCCAATGCTTTGGTGAACAATGAGTACCAGAATAAAGACCAAATTGTTCATAAGGAGTCAACGTTAGAAGCATTGACAATTAGAGGCAGAACAAACCCCAGAAGATTTCGAGGGCGAGGGAGATCTCGCTCAAAATCCAGAGGAGAATCATCAAACAGACGATATCTTACAAAAGATGAGTATGCCTTTTGTCACAAAATGGGGCACTAGAAGAAAGATTGTTCAATCAAGGCAACAAGGAAAAAGATGAACCAACTGTGAACGTTGCACGAGATGAAGATGAACGAGACTCTGCATTCATAGTCTCACCACTAGAAAACCATTCTAGTGAATAGGTTCTTGATTCTGTGAACGTTTAGGGCATGCTAGTGAAAAGGCTTTGCAAGGATTGGTCAAGCTAGGTTTATTAAAAGTCACCAAGACTGGGAAGCATGGGTTCTGTGAGCATTGTGTTCTTGAAAAACAGACAAGGGTCAAGTTTGGCACTGCGATACACAACACAAAAGGGATTCCAGATTATGTTCACACAAACGTATGAGGACCTTCAAAGAATGAATCTGTTGGAGGTAATCACTGGTTTGTTACTTTTATTGATAATTTCTCAACATGAGTATGGGTGTACATGATGAAACACAAGGATGAGGTCCTTGATATTTTTTTGAAATGGAAGAAAATGGTGGAGACTCAAACTGGAAGGAGAGTTAAGACTCTTCGGTCAGATAATGGTGGTGAGTACACTTTAGATCCTTTCTTTGAAGTTTGTCAGGATGAAGGGATCAAACGACATTTTACTGTGCGCAAAACACAACAAAATGAAGTAGCAGAACGCTTGAACCACACATTGGTGGAGAAAGTGTGATGTATGCTATCACATTTAGGACTAAACAAAATGTTCTGGGGCGAGGCATTAAGTTATGCTTGTCATATTGTTAATCGGTTACCTTCAGTAACATTAAATAGAAGAACCCCCTTGGAGGTATGGTCAGGCTCTCCTGCAAATGATTATGACTCTATGCATATATTTGGTTGCTCAACATATTATCATGTTACCGAGTCCAAGCTAGATCCTAAAGCCATGAAAGCTATATTTTTAGGCTTTAGTAGAGGAGTAAAAGGTTACAGACTCTGGTGTCCTGAATCAAAGAAAGTGATTTTGAGTAGAGATGTCACTTTTGATGAGTCTGGCATGCTACAACAAGAGAAATCACAGGAAAAGGAAAAACAGTCTGGTGATGCACAACAAATGGAGTTTGAGACTTCAACCATTCCTATAAAAGACTATTCAGGCAATCCCTACTGAAGGAGATTCAAATGAAAGTTCAGATAAAGAGGATGCAGCAACTCCAGCAACCACACAACAAGAACCCATTGCAACGAGTAAACCAAAAGGAGTTATCAAGAAACATGCTCGGTATTGTAACATGGTGGCTTATGTACTTCTGGTGATTAATGATGGAATCCCCTACACTTACAAAGAAGCAGTACAGAGTGTAAATGTGCAAAATGGAAAGAGACAATGGATGAAGAGATGAAATCTTTCCACATGAATCAGACTTGGGATTTAGTATAACTCCCTAAGGGAAAGAAGACAATTGGATGCAAGTGGGTATATGCCAAGAAGAAAGGTAATCCTGGAAAAGACAACATTCATTTCAAAGCAAGATTAGTAGCAAAAGGCTATGCTCAGAAGGAGGGGATATATTATAATGAGGTATTTTCTCCAGTTGTTAAGCATTCAACAATCCATATTCTGCTAGCCTTGATTGCACAGTTTGATTTAGAGTTATCCCAACTTGATGTGAAAACTGCCTTCCTACATGGAGATTTGGAAGAGGAAATTTACATGTCTCAGCCAGATGGTTTCAAAGTCACTGGGAAAGAGAATTGGGCTTGTAAACTGAAGAAGTCATTGTATGGATTGAAACAATATCCTCGCTAGTAGTATAAGCGATTTGATAAGTTCATGACAGAACAAGGATACACACGGAGTCAGTTTGACAACTGTGTATATTTTCACAAACTTCTTGATGATTCTTTCATCTATTTGCTCTTATATGTGGATGATATGTTGATTGCATCGAAGAGCAAGGTGGAGATTGATAAACTGAAAGCTCAACTAAGAACCGAGTTTGAAATGAAGGAGCTTGGAGAAGCTAAGGAGGTTATTGGCAAGGAGATTCAGAAAGACAGAAGGAAAGGCACAGTCTGTTTGACACAGACCCAATACTTGAAGAAAATTCTACAGAGATTTGGGGTAGATGGTAAGACCAAGCCTGTAAGCACACCTTTAGCTCCTCATTTTAAGCTAAGTGCTTCAATCTCTCCACGCACAGAGAAAGAGTGCAAACATATGGCTCAAATTCTGTATATAAATGTTGTTGGTGCATTAATATATACAATGGTTTGAACGAGACCAGATATTTCACATGCTGTTAGTATGGTGAGCAGGTATATGCATGATTCGGGAAAGGGTCACTGGCAGACAGTTAAATGGATTCTATGGTACATTCATGGCATAACTAATATTGGTTTGAAGTTTGAGGGGGATGATAGACTCGGACAAAATTTAGTTGGTTATGTGGACTCGGACTATGCTGGTGACTTAGACAAGCGTCGTTCTATAGCAGGCTATATGTTTACACTTGTTAAAGGGCCTATAAGTTGGAGGTCAACGTTACAATCAACAGTAGCTTTGTCAACAACTGAGGCAGAGTATATGACAGTAACGGAAGCTTTCAAAGACGCTATTTGGTTACATGAGTTGATTGAAGATTTAAGAATTGTTCAAAAGCACGTGGATGTCCATTGTGATAGTCAAAGTGCTATTTGTCTTATAAAGAATCAGGTTTATCATTCCCGCACCAAGCACATCGATGTTCAATTTCATTTTGTTCGAGAAATTATGGATTAAGGGGATATTCTGCTATAGAAGATTGGTACCACAGATAATCCAGCTGACATGCTCATAAAATGTGTCTCAAGGATCAAGTTCCAACATTGTTTGGACTTGCTCAACATCTCTCGGTGTTAAGCACCTTTAGGGTGCAGCGCCATATGGCGCATTAGAGGCATCATTGATTGATCACGAGGATTGAATGGAAAAATCTTGCCAAGGTGGAGATTTGTAGCAAATTTATGTCAACATTTTTCAACCACCATCACTTATGACAAATACACTAAAGTCAGCTGCAATATGTAATGTAGTAGTTAGCAATTGTTTGATATTTACTGGTTGCTGCCAAAGCTTTTATTTCTCCTATAAATGGAGACAAAGAGAGAGCAAGAGAAAAGTAAGTGTGCAGTGAGTGCAAGTGCAACTGTGAGAGTGAAAAACAACAGATTTGAGTGAAACACTGGGTTTTGTGGGATTGTACTGGGTTGAGTTGAGTGTTTGTATCATTCCTCCAATAATATACAATCTGTTGCCTCCATGGATGTACCCGGTTTTGGAGAATCACGTAAATCTGCTTGTTTGTGTTTTATTTGTGTTTGCTTTCAGTCAAGTATGCACAACATTAATAAACTTGGTGCTAGTATTCATTCATTTCCTGAATCTTTGCAGAGAGATGAGGCATATAAAGATTCTAAAGAGTGTAGGTGCTAGTATCAAAAGGATTTGTTAAGGTAAAAACTGACACCCTGATTGTGATACATCATCATACAATACAAAACTTAGTTAGTTTAATCTATCATGTCCAAATTTATAGCCCTTTTATAGCGCAGGAGGCGATGCTGCTTTATTCTACTCGCTTTGTTCCAACTAGTTATGTTCTTTATGTAAGGATTTAAGTTCTTTCATCTGTTCTATAGAATTTTAAATTTACCTAGTGTAAAGTGAAAATCTACATGGTAACAGTGAGCTAATGTTTTGTTATTAATTATGCCTGATATGATTGCACGGGAAATTTTGTTCAGAAGTCTTTAGTACTGCAGTGTTTAAAGTTGTGCCCTGTGATGGGTGCAATGATAAAGACAGTTATCATTCAAGTTTCGTGTTCAAGTGCGTCAGTGTCATTGCAGGCTTCTGTCCTGCTTAGATTTTGCCTAACTGTCCTTAAGCACAAAAAGTTTCAGTCTTAGTTGAGACTCTAGCAGAATCTCATTGGACTATAGAGGTGCTAGTTATTAAAGTTTATATCAGATGGTATCGTATCCTTGTACTTCATAACACTTGGTTCAAAGTTCTTGGAAAAAACATTAGGACCTGCTAGAAAAGGCTATGCATAATAGGAGCACAAACACTTTTTTGCAATCAATAGGGTTTTCAAGCTTAAGCTTCAATGATTCTTGAGTTATTATGCATCAATCAACATTTGGTGCTCTATGTATTGTGTGTTAACAGAGAAAAGTACCACGTGTAGTTTACTTAGATGCTTAGGAAATTTGTGCTAAATTTAATTAAACATGTAACATAATTTATACTCCCATCTTTGTATTATCCTTGATGATTAGTGGATTTGAAAAGATTTACGTATTTTCTCTTGCAAAAAGAATTGCTTTCAATACAATATTTGATTTCAATCAAGTGTTGCCAAGAGAAATACGCATCCAATTTATTCCAGAGTTTATTACTGTAGAATGTGGTATTCGATACAGGAGGCTGATCAGCTTCAACGTGGCATAAGTAGACATTTGTATTTTGGGGCTGCAATTGCCTGCGAACATACCAGTTACGGGGCTCATGAGACAAGTAATTTATGCTTACCGGATATTTATAAAGACTTTGAGAGTTTTGTTCCACCTCACTTTGAACCAAGACGAATCACTGGCAGTTGGCAGGCCAGAAGTTGTGCTCAGACTGCAACATTGCAGTCCTCTTTCTTCCCATCAGAATGTGAACCCGTTAGATCAGCTCAAAATTGTGGAAACCGTGCTTTATCATCTTGTATTTCCTCAGTTGGAGGTTTGCATTTAAATAACTTTGTCAGATCTGATTCTGTAGGCTCAGACTCCAGTATAAGCAAGAAATTGAGAAGCAATCTGCACCAACATAAGGAGAAGTTAATGTCTGATGGGGACCATTATTTAGGCAAGGAAATGAATAGCATCCCAGTCTCGTCTTTTTCAGGGGAAATTTATACTCGCATGGAAGATGGACTGCAGGAAAGTCAAGCTTCTTCCAGTTATCAATCTATGAGTACTATGCAAACTCCTCGCGATTCTTTGCGTTCGATACCATTTGAGCAGCAGGCAACTCTGTGCGAAGGGACAATGCCTTCTTCAGAAAATGCTGACATAATCGAGTTAAACCAAATGAGCCCTGAGAGGAATAGGTGAGTACCTTGATATTTTTATTCAAACTTTCCGACTCTTAACTATACCTTTTCAAGTTGCTTACCTCTGTAACTGTGGGTGATATAATTAGGAAGAAGGCATAGTACTCCACCGAGAGTGAGGGTTGCAGATGTTGCAACTGTAAGAGATCAAGATGCTTGAAACTGTAAGTGAACAGTAGCTATGTGTGTAGAAATCTTTAGAATTTGTATTTTTTTTACGAGCTTATATTACTACAAAAACTGGCTAACGCTTTTTTGGTAATTACAAATGGTGTAGTCCGGGAGGGACAAGTAATAATATCTTTAATGCCCTTAAGAAACGCGAAGCAATGGCTATTTTATGAATTTTTGGTTTTTATGAATTGGTCTTTCCCTATTCAAATATGGTTGTTGGGGATGACTCCCACCTTTTACAATGGTCCACAGTCCCTGAATTCCACATACAAAGGAGAAAATACTAATTCATCTAAGTTTGTGAACTGAGGCCTCAGCTTATCGGACGGTGCATTGAAAAAATGAAAATTAACAATCTGCTATTTTCCAATTGTGTCGCCTTTAATTTTTGATACTGTGCAGTTATTGTGAGTGCTTTGCTGCTGGAAATTATTATCTAGATACTTGTTCATGTTGGGGAATTCCGGCACCCCATGCGCGGACCGGGGGTGTACTGATAGTTGCTCAGAGAAGGGTAAAGCACACTGACACAATATTTTACGTGGTTCGGCAGATTGCCTACATCCACGGGAGAGGTTCATTTTATTAGAGATAGAGAAATGATACAATAAATACATGGAGGAGGAGGATTACATCCACTCTACTCTACTCCCAGCTCTCACACACAGCTGTTGAAGCTGCTGCAATGGCAGCAGGGCTGCTGCCCATGGCAGCAGCTCCTCTTTCTCTTCTTCTCTTCACACACTCACGTTCTCTCTACATCTCCCTTTGCTCTCAAAATATAAGCCTCCTTTATAGGCATTTCTTAGCAACTTTCTCCAGCACATGGAGGGGACAAACAAGCCATAATACATGGCATGAATTATGCCGTAATTCATGCTTCCACTTGCTTGGTGGTGGGGTATTGCCACAAATGGCAATATCCTAACAATCACCCCCTTTGCCATTTGTGGGCAATTGTCCTATTGCTTCTTCAGCACAAGCTTGCATTCTGCAGCTCTTCCAAGCTTACCATTCTGAGAGCGTCTTCAACACAACATTCCCCTTCGAGTGTATCAATCATGCTCGGTCTGGAATGTTTTTTCAAGCCTTACACCAAGGCTTACAACACCCCCTCAAACGAATATTCCCAAGTGCGACGGTCATTGAGTATTTCAATATGATCACGAGCTCACCACTTTTCCAAGAGTCTACTCATCCAGGAGTTGCG
>Ga0325405_1003542_pt1 | contig 16046 bp, 12 predicted proteins | sample PopdelMetagenome_21_FD_205663 | JGI IMG/M metagenome (GOLD analysis project Ga0325405, IMG submission 205663) | Populus deltoides microbial communities from Bellville, Georgia, United States - Xylem-Control-R2 | ecosystem: Host-associated > Plants > Phyllosphere > Stem > Wood/Secondary xylem...
TTTTTTTTTGTGTTTAGATCATTTTAATGTGTTGGTATCAAAAATAATTTTTAAAAAATATAAAAAAATTATTTTAATGCATTTCCGAGCAAAACACACTTTGAAAAATAATCACTACCACACTCTCAAACAACCCCTTGGACCCTTACTTTCATAAATAGAGTAGACTAGATCATTGTCCGCACTATGTTGCACGTCAGATTAATTTTTTTAATGCAAAAAATATCTAGGTGTTATTAACGTGTTTTCTAGTTGAAAAAAATTAAAACATGTAAGGGTTAACTTGATGTGACCCGGTTAACTTAACAGATCCAAAAACAACCTGGAAAACTGTTAAAAATATAGCTTTACTAAAAAAATTCAAGATGGCAAGTTTTAAAAAAAATATTGAGTTGAAAATATTTTGGATCAACTCGGGTCAACTTGTCAAATTCTCGATCTGAATCATAAAACCTGAACAACCACATAGAAAGCAAATCAAAACCAAATATAAAACTCAATTCCCAATTAAATCAATGTTAAAAGATAAAATTAAAAAAAAATCAATAAAAAAAGAGACCAAAAAACAAACAACTAAAGTCAACTTATGTTAACCTGTCAAAACTACAACTCGTGTCATATGATTGAGATAACTCTATATAAAACAAATTATGAAGTTCAATTTTCGATCAATCCAATGTTGAAGGATGAAATTGAAAAAAAAAACCAATTAAAAAGATTGAGTCAACTTAAGTTAACCAGTCAGATATGTAACCTATGTAATAAGATCGAGATAACCTCATAGAAAGTAAAAACAAATATGAAGCTTAATCTCAAATCAACCCAATATTGAAGGATAAATTAAGAAAAAAAATTAAACTAAACAAATGACAAACAAACCTGAGTTGACCTACGACTCGAGATAAGAAATCTCAATATTTAGGGATAAAATTAAAAAAATAAAAACAAAAAAGATCTAAGTCAACCCGGGTTAACTCATCAAACTATGACCCTGGTAATGAGACCGAGATAACTTTATAAAAAGCAAGACCAAAAAAAAATATGAAGCCTTATTCCAAATCAATCAAATACTAAAGAATAAAATTGAAAAAAAAAATGACAAAAAAAAATAACCTGAGTTAAATTGTCAAATCCATGATCCGGGTCAAGAAATCAAAATAACTTTATAGAAAGTAAACAAAAAAATAACATGAGTCATAGAAGAAAATCAAAACAAATTATGAAGCTCAATATTCAATAAACCTATTGTTGAAGGTTGAAATTAAAAAAAAAAATTCAATCTAAAAACAGGACACAATAAAACAACCTTAGTCTACACGGGTTAACCTGCAAAACACGTGACCCAAGTTATAAGATCGAGATAAGCTCATAGAAAACAAGCTAAAATAAATCATGAAGTCTAATTCATAATCAATTCAACGCTGAAAGATAAAATTGTAAAAATATCAATTAAAAAAAACATGAAAAAAAACTCGAGTCAATTGGGTTAACCCACCAAACTCGTAACTCGAGTCATGAAATCGTGATAACCTCATAAAAAATAAACTAAAATAAATCATTAAGCATAATTCTCAATCAACACAATGTTGAAGGATGAGATTGAAAAAATATATCGATTAAAAAAAACTCAAATCAACCATGTCAACCCGTCAAACCCGTGACATAGATTATGAGACTAGGCTAACCACGTATAAAGCAAATTATAATAAATTATGAACCCCAAGCTCCAATAAATTAAATGTTGAAGTATGAAATTAGAGAGAAACATAGATTTGAAAAAAAAAACATTATTAAAATGAATAGTGTTTTGTAAAGTGATATACAATAAAATCATCACCTCTTTTAGTTTATAATACTAGTTATTTGACATGCATTTCTCTGTGGGTCAGATAATTTCTTTGGAAGAAAAAATATATGCAAGCTTTTCAAATGCGTTTTTGTACAAAAAGAAATCTAATTGTAAATCAAAAGACATATACATGCATTTAATTAAATAAATTGAAAATTATCTCTGCTGATAAATGAAAAAAAAATATTAACGTGTCTATTCTATTTGCCTAACTGCAAGTTGATTATTGTTTTTTTCTAACGTAAATGAATTAATGTGTGAATGTTATTAACGTGTTTTTTGACGGCGAGTAAAAAATATAATTTTGAAATAAAAAGTTAAAGCTTACATATAATAAAATATAATGAAGATTATATGTGTTAGTAAAGAAATGTAAAATCTCAAGCTTATTTTTAATGTAATATAAAAATAGAACAATGTTGCAATTGCTATATTGAAATATCATTTTCTTAGTCTTTATATAATAATTTTTTAAGAAAATAAATTACAAAAGAATATAGATAAGAACAAAAAAATAGTATAAATTAAAATTAAAATTAATAATATTACAATGTTCGTGGATTCTGGTAATTTTAGAGTCAGGTTGTTGTTTATTTTTGGATTTTAAAAGTATTTAAAAAAAATAATTGTTTTATTTTATTTTATTGTTTTAAATTATTTTTATTATTATTTTAGATTTTTTATGTATTGAGGTAAAAATAAATTTTTTAAAATATATATATTATTTAAATATATTTTTAAATAAAAAATACTTTAAAAATAATTATAGGAAAATAAAAAATGGATCGTTAGTGATATTACCATCCAATCGTGTACGATTCTTGCAAGAATTTGAAATCCCGCGCTGGTATAAAAAGACTTAAGCCAATAGCTGCTTGGGATTTGTTTCCAGCCCGATCACAAACTATGCCAAGCCACATGCAACGAAATGAGATGAGGTTGCTGTAGTCACTCCACCATCCACTCCCAACCAAAGCCTTTCCTTCTGATGCTAGCAAGGCTGAGTCAAGTGCAGCCACAGATACAAAAATACAAGACAAGAAAAATGAGATGCTTAAAACTGCAAGAAGTTTTGGCTCATAATCAATGGACGCCATGTTTGTGTCTAATGCTTCCCTTTAATGAAATGCTAAATTTATTAATGAAGTGCATGGCATTCCCATGGACTCGTTCCAAGTCAAGATCGCCTGGTCTTTCACGTGTACCTTTCTCGCGTTGTGATTAAGAAAAAGGCTCCAATAGTGGATTTTGGAAATTAAGAAGGCCAATCAGTTAATTCTATTCTCCCTGATTTTCATGGAAAGAGACCGAGTAGAAAAATAATGCTAATACATAGTAGTATTCTGATCATCGTACGTGCCATTAATTTGTGGATTTGATTCTTAGTCAATCCGAAATGCCCACGTCTTGTAGATGAAGTTGAAATAGTGAAAACATTATCAAACATGCATGCTCTTCGAGGCTCTTGCTCAGTTCAATATGAGATCAAAGTTGATATTTTCAGCAAGGAACCATGATCTCTCCTACATTTATGTGCATGCTAAGATTTCGCAGCTTCAGCAAAGAAATCTCAAGACCGGCCACAATGATCTCTTACGAGATAAAATTCTTGAGACATGAATTTCATTGAAGGTCAAGATTTTCGATTCGAAAGTAAGCAAGAAAATGCCAGAGTTGCAATGATACATATATTTTGTATGACAATTTTTTGTGTTAGAGGTGACAAACGAGGATCTAACACTTCTTTTAGTGTAATAACCTGAGCATATGATGATAGGAATCTCCCGGATGCCTTCCCATCAATGTCTGTTGAGAAGAAATAGTTTTAAGTGGGGCAATGTATCCATAGGTACCAGCAAGTACGGTATGCTTCGACGAATCAGGATCGAGAAGTCAAGCCACACCAAGATCAGCAACAAAAGACTTGGATTCTGAATTCAACAGAACAATATTGTTTGATATGTCTCGATGAACAATTGGTGGGTTGCAATCATGATGCAAGTAAGTTGATGCGTGAGCAATGTTTTCATCTACTTCAATTCCACAGCTTCAACATCATTTCTCAAGGCACAAAACAAGCCTCCCTTTTCCATGTACCGGTAAACAGAAAACATGCAACGCTGGTGAAAACAGGATCCATAAAGCTTTCAAATTGCACATCATAGTATAGGAACCGAACCATGGACATTATTTGAACTGAGATCTAATGTTTTCAAATTTTCCATGTTCCCTATTTCATAAAGGATGGATCCGTTGATTTGATTGGAAGAAAGGTCAAGATATCTCAAACTGGTTAAACTGCCTGCTCTGGAATGAATGGAACCGCTGATATTGTTTGAATCGGGATCTATGGCTTCCAAATTTGCCAAGTTCCATATTTCCAAAGGGATGGATCCGTTGATTTGATTGGAATAGGGGTTTAGATATCTCAAAATGTTTATACCAAGGTTGTTAATTCCATTTTGTTCTGTCCGGAATGACTAGTATTCTTGTTCCAGCTTAAAAAACAAAATAAACCGAAATAAATTTCATCTCAATCAGAATCTCGGCCTGTTTTGGAAATCCCAGCCGAAATGTTCTGGTTTCGTTTTGGCTGGAACATTCCAGTTCAATTCCGGCCAAATAGTGTTTTTTTTTTTTTGCTTTTTTAAAAAAAAAAACTCTCTAATTTTACGGTAACAATTACATCTTTTAATCCGACTGATGAATCGGGTTAAAATTTTACGAGGAATCTCTTTGCATATTATTTCATCTCAGGTTAAAATTTTAGGGTAATGAGAGTTTAAAAAAGTCTTGCAAGACTGCTGATGATATTTTTATAATTTTATTCAAATTTGTAATTTTGTTCAAAAAGGTTATTTTATTGTTTTTTTTTTTTAGATTGAATTTTTACTACTTTCATCATTCAATAATGGGTTTACTTGTAATTGAGATTCATAACTTATTGTGGTTTGTTTTATTTAGGGTTATCATGGTCTCATTATCGGGGTCACGAATTTGAAAGGTTAACCTGAATCGATCCAATATATTCTCGTCATAAAATTTTTTAAGAAAAAATATGTAATCTTGAATTTGTTTTAGTCAAATTATATTTTTACCAATCGTCCAGACTGTCTTCAAACTCATTTAGTTGATCGGATCATATTGATTCAACTCCTATTTTTTTTACATGTGTTTAAAATTTGAAAAGCATAATTTCAAGTTAGTTTATCTTTGAATTTGAATTGAAATTATGTTTGTTGAATTAATATTTTGAATTATACACACATATAACAGTACAACCCCGAAACGACATGTTGAAATGCTTTGAAAGTGAAACATGTCATTCCAATTGAAAAAACAAAACGTCAACCGGAACAGAATCGAGAACCTTGGGTTAAACTGCCTACTGTGATATGAATGGAACCACTGATATTGTTTGAACTGAGATCTAATGCTTTCAAATTTGCCAAGTTCCATATTTTCAAAGGGATGGATCCGTTGATTTGGTTATAAGAGAGATATAGAAATGCCAAGTTTCTTAAATTGTCTAATGAAAAAGGAATCGAACAAGTGATGTAGAGAAAGTCCATACAAATTCTTCGAATTCCCAATTTCTGAAGGGATCGAACCTGTAATCTTGAAAGACTGATGTAGTTGTGGTGTAGAGAAAGTCCAAAACCGGTGTTTATTGTCTAGCTTACACTGTTAAGCAATTCATAGCACCAAAAATTAAGAACTGAAGAAATGCAATGCCAACTGTCATGGTGAAGCAGCGTCAAATAAAATGGAACTTGAACAATGTGAGTTGATGGGTGAAAATGAGAACATGAAATTTCACCACCATTGTTTTCTCGTACTTCTCAGTTTGTTTTTATTGGTCTCAACAATCTGTCACTCAAAAGAACAGGCATTCTATTTTTTATCACGAACAGTGGCATTTGAAAACTAAGAAGGCCAGGCAGTCAATCCATCCTTCCATGGAAAGAGACCGTGTAGAAAATAATTGCTCGCGTCTTGGATCCGGCCATGTTTGCGTCAAGTGCTTGCCTGCGAAATTTATGAATGAATTAAGTGTATGGCTTTTTCATGGACTCATTCCACGTCTTGTAGGGCCTTTGTTTCATAAATAGAGTGGATAATCCGGTTGCTTCCAAGACATGCAATTGGCAAACTTTCCTTTAAGTAGTTGAGTCGAGACTGACAGTGTTTTGGTTTAATGTCCTGGAAAAATATCCAGCACGCCTATGGTAACAAGAAGAAGGCCCCACCCTACCTCAATACACAACCCTCCACACACACACACACACATAGTACGACCCTAACTCCATGAATCTTCATAGTTCCTTACCATCCCCTCCTTGGGTTGACCGACCCACCTCACCCACGTCCCCGTCTCTCCCCAAGACTACACAGTGCACCCCACCCCGTATTTCTTAATTTAACTCATAAAATCAAAAATTAAAATTAAAATCCCAAAACTTTACCCAACACCTCTAACCTCTCTCTATGTATATTCTCAAATCCTCGAGCACAACCCAAATCATACCTCTAGTTCTAGTCAACAAAAACACCTCATCCCTCTCTGTCTCTGTCTCTCTTGCTCCTCCCTCTTTACAACAACAACAACAAAAAAGAATGGATGGAAGCTGCGTAGATGAGAGCACAACTAGTAGTACTGATAACTCCATATCCATCACACCAACCTCCCTCCCTCCTCCTCCACCTCCAGCTACCACAACAAAATCACCACCTGAGTCACTTTGCCGTGTTGGGAGCGGCAATAGTGTGATTCCATAAGAAAACACAATTAATGTCAGTGTCGGTGTGTGGTCCATTAACTCGAAGATTTTGGAAGGACCATCTTTCTTGGAATATTGATGATACTCTTTTTAGTGATTTTTCTTTGCATATGACCACCGCAATTTGATAGGTGGGGCAGTAAAAACTCCAGCACAAGCACCGTAGCCCTCTAGTAATATCAGAAAATACCTTTGTTTAAATTTCCAAAATCTATTGCATTTGATGAGCACCATGCCCATATATAAACTTCTTTGGGGAAAATAAAATAAAGAAGCAGGAATGATGTGGGGCAGTTAACTCAAGTGAAGAAAACAATACGAGCACCGTACCTATATCTAGCATTCCAAAATACAGAAGGATTGATCTTTTTTCTTTTCACCATAAAAAGCCGAATCAACTTCGACATTCCTTTATTATTCCAGGAATAGCTATTTACTTACTACTTTATAGATAAAATACATTCACCAAATAAAAAAAAAAATTCATCAAATCGGAGCCAAATCCAACATGCAAAACCCAATAAGAGTCCACAACTTGCCAATATGGAAAAGGCTCAGCTAACGAGCTCATAATCTCATTCAGACATAGCCTAGTAGCCGAGCTCATCTGGATAATAGAAATATCCAAGGACGCGCGTGGTCAAAACCCTTAAGGAAGGTCACGCGCCTCCAAAACCGGTGTTTACTGCCTAGCTTACATTGTTAAACAACTCGTAGCACCAAAAAATAAAAAATGAAGAAAGGGAATGCCAACAGTCATAGTGAAGCAGGCAGCTTCAAATAAAATGCAATTTGAGAAATGTGAGGTTGATGGAATGCCACGAGTCTTTGTTTTCTCAAACTACTCAGTTTTTATTGGTCTCAAGAATTTGCCACTCAAAAGAACAAGCATTCTATCTTTGATCTGGATGCCCCCCAAACATAAGTTTTTTTACCTCAGCAAAATAAAAATGAAGCAAGGCCATGATGAATAACTTTACAACAATGCAGCATTTCAACACAATCTATACAAAGCACATACAAAAATTGGCAACCGTAAAAAAAAATGGAGAGAGGGAGGGGAAAACCAGATTGCTGCTAGAAAGAACTCCAATTGCCAGAACTCTTTTTGGGAGTCTGATCTTCAGATGAAACCTTAAAGGGGGCACTGGAGCCAAATGGATCTCCATCATCAAATGAAGAGAATGCACGACTGTGGCCTAAATCTTTGGAACTGTTTATGGAGTCGAACCTTGTAAGCTTTTCTCGTGGTGAAAAGCCTCCTTCATTCATGCTGAAGGAATCAAATCTCGAGTAATTGTCAAAATGGTCCCCTGCTTCGCTGAACCTTGGAGAGTTGCCAAATCTTGACATTGGGGAACCTGCAACAGATTCTTCAAAAAATATACTCTTTTTCTGGAAAGTATTCGTTGTGGATGTGGATTCCGTTCTGATTGGCTTTAGACCAAAATCATCAGATCCAAAGAAATCTCTCTCGTTCTCAGAAGAGTCCTGCTAGATGACACAACCAAGTAATTGAGGGCAATGTGAAGAGATATCTCAGACTTTTATTATTTAATCGATCACTGCAACACCCATCATAGCAGCAACACCAATGCATAAAATAATTTTAATCAAAATAATTTGTATCTTTAGCATTGTTTAAGCGCTCTAATAGCACATGGCATCTCTCACAAAGTTCATCTCTCACAAAGTTCAACTCACTGTATCGACAATGGATATGCATCTGGATATCTCATTGGATGATAAAACCTGAGAACTGCACACAGGTATATTTCACAAGACTTGCCAATAGTTTCACTTCGACCAGAGTGCCTATGCACAAAAACATGGAAACCTAAGGATAGATGCATGGCCCAAGGTATGTGCAAATATGATGGTAATAAAAGAATATGCCTACATTTGTAAAAGCATTCCAGCAATCATGATGTGATGGTTAAATCAATATATCAGGTGCAATTCCTTAATGAAGTGATCTATAAAGTGATAACAACATAGAATGTGCTTCAGCAAGCTACAATTTGAATATCCAACATGTATCCATGGTCAATTGCAGTAGAATAAAAGAGTGCTTCAGGAATATTGGACTCACCTTGTTGCCTGCAGGGTTAAATCCCCAGACTGAGTCCACATCATCATTTGTGTCAAAGGCACCCCAAGTTGATTCATCAAAACTTCTATTGCCAAAAATATAAAGTTCATTATCATCATGAAGTAGGCCACAATCAGCACTAAAGTAGGAGGCATGTAGGTAAAAGGCATGGAAACAAATTGATTGTTGTACCTCTGGGTATCTATATCTGCTTCAGTATTCTTGGCAAAAACATCAGCAAAGTCTTGAGATGGACTTGCTGAAGCAGCTCTTCCAGCTGGACTGCCTTGAGGGCTTCTTGCAATTTCATCTTCACTGTGGAAATATGCAGATTCACTCTCAAGCACATGTTCTCCAGTAAAAATTCCAGACCTCCCATCTCCATTTGACAATGAATCAGGGGTTAAACTACCATCCGCAGGTGCTCTCCCCTTTTGACCAGGAGCACTTTTCACATCAACAGTGAGCTCATTGGAAAACCCTGAAAGTGGAAATGATATGTTGCATGGATAAATTCGAACTAATATTTGTGCAATATTCTTGAGAAAAATCCACTCAATTCATGGCATTTATTGGAGATTGGAAAGGCAAAAGGAAGCATGAGGTGTGATAAATAGTTCAATGTAGGGTAGGTAGAGAGCATACCTTCATCTTCAAACTTATCCCAATCTTCATCCCAGGTAGCAGCACCCTCTTGGATTCCTGGTTGCCAGCCTTGAGAATCACAAATGCAAATCAATTATGACGGGAACCATAACATATATTAATTCATTCAGGAGTTAATGGAATTAATCAAATTCAAACAAAATATTCCACGCGCTGAACAATAAACCAAAAAAATCCCAGAATGTGCTGCAAATCATAAAAGCGCATCATTTATCTTGTTAATTGAATTGAATTTTGCTAATTGAATCAAATTCAATTCTGTCAGTGAATTGGATTCAAACATCGTTTTATCAAGGAATCGAATTCAAGGAGCATCAGTTATTACATTATCTAAGAATGTGTCACACTACTTTAGCTTATTAAAAAAAACACATCAAGCAGCAGATCCTTTTCTTTGAGCTGGGAAGGGCTTGCTCAAATGTAAAATAAAGCACAACTGCTATTTTAAGAACTCCGAAGCAAGGCACACACTCTGGCACAAAATAGAAAGGATTGAGAGTACCAAAAGGAAGCTCAATCACGGCAGTTGACTTAACATCCAGTCCATGTTTCTTGCAGCGTTCAGTTAAAACCTTCAATAGCTCATCAAGGTCTGATTGTATACGATCAGCACGAACCTATGACACCAAAGGATGAGTGTTGGATAAAAACTCCAATGACTTGCCACGGTTAAATTGTTACTATTTACCTGAAGAATACCATCCGCGCTGCCACCTTGTTCCATGTTAGTTATTGCTTGACGCAACTCCAGCTTTCTCTCCTAAATGTTATAAAGAAGAAATTTATCAAGGGATATAATTTCATATGTTAGCATTTTACTGTTATAAGACCAGACAAGCTCCATGATTTCAAATGGTAAGCAGTTACAAACTAAATGCCACCAATTAAATAAGCACAATGCATGTGTTTTTTACTTCTCACATCCAGGAAAAACTTTTTGTCTAAAATCTAAGCATGTTAAATAAAAAGACAAGGAAAGGCCATTGTTGAGACAAAGAGAGGAAAGAAATTTTGCTTTGTTAACATTACCATTATTATACACTTATATGCTAAAACATGCTATAAACACAAGTCAAGGACTTGGAACCATGATGCATCTCATAGGAAAAAAATTCATGGAAGAAAAGAATGAGAATCCATGTTAAAATAGGAAATCATGGACTGTCCACTTGGCATCCACCTATTTAAAATTAGCTTTGATGAAATCAGTTCAGCTACTCATGTATACATGTGTGTATGTGCTGTTTGTAGAACTATTTATTTCCATGTATATGAAGAGAGACGGGTGAGGACTTGTCAGTGAAGTTTGGACATTCCAAAAGGCTTGCAGACTGGGAAATCACCCGACTCATCACTACACTGGAGAAGTACAGTTCTACCTGAATGTCACGAAAAGTTGCCTCTTCAATTGTTAATTTAGATGCCACTTCTGCAACTTGCTTGTACTTCTCTTCATATTTCTTACCCAGCAACTCTGCCTGTTACGTAATTTGTTGACATAGAACCCCATAGAAGTCCAATTATTATAAATAATAGACACCAAATTCTTTATATTTCAGAGCATACCTCACGTTTATCTGCCAAAGCCCTTTCTGTGATTTCATTTAGCCTATTATCACATCTGCTTTTATACAGAACCTGATATACACACACAAAAAAAGACAAAAAATGAGAAAGGTGAGTTAAGAACAAATCCATTAGGATGTTATACTGTTCATAAAGGTTGACATACTGATTGAATACTAAGGGTCTCTTAATCAACAGAATTACTGCACGGTTGATATATTAATATGCCTAGTTGATGATCAAGGGGAAGAAAATAACATGAACAGAAATATCCTAACGAATAACATTCATAGAAGACACAATTTTTCCATAAAAAGCATCTATTCGTACTACATCTGTCATTACTCTACATCTTCCAATGATAAATGATCTTAAATGGTCATCAAAACAAACAAGCAGCACCAGATTCTTGTTGATATTTAACCCAGATCTTGTTGACTGACATTCAAACCACCACATTATAGTATCACCAAACACCACATATAAGGCAAACAAGCATCAGGCCATGTCTGAAACCACCCTTTTCTTAAGACTCGGGACTTCATGTGCATATTTGATCAAGAAAAAAAAAGGAGGGATGGGTTGGGAGGATAGACAAAAGCAGCTACTCACAAGATCCTGCATTTTAGAACGGTAAAACTCAATCTTCTCTTTGGAGTCCAAAATCAGCTTCTCTGTTTCATCACTCTGCACCAAATATAACATATTCATTGAACTTCAGGAATGACTTTCAAGACTATACATGTCTCCTTAAGTACAAAGAAAGATATGGCAGGCAAAATAAAATTGGAGAGAAAAAAATGACAACAAAACAGTTGGAATCGGATGAAAAACCATGACCAGACAATTAGCAAATTGGATTACAAGCAATGGAAATTCATTTTTCTGGACCAAATGAAAGTGGCAATTCTTTTTTGCTCTTGACATCCAACTGTTACTGTTCAGATTAAGATAGAAATTCATTTTGCTATGGTTAGAGAAGTTCAAAAGGTTCAACCAAAAGTCAAAAGAATTAAAATATCCAATTCAACTATAGTTTGGCATGCGAGCCAAAAGGGCAGAGAATGGTGCCTTTTTCTCTGAGGCTGTTCCATCTTGAATCATTGAGATTGCCGAACTCTGCTCTCCGCCATCATGCTGGTTCAAAAAGGAATCCTCCAACACTGGAGCTCCTGACTTGTGTTGATTGTTTACCATGACACCATCAGGCTGGGAGGCAGTTACTGGAACAGGTGGCCTCATGCCAGGGACAGGGGCCATGGATCGTGTAGGCTGCTGTCCAAAACCTAATTATGAGGATGGGAATGTCAAGAAAATTTCATCCGCTAGAAAGGAAAGAATAAGAAATAAAAGACCTTTCAAAGAAATTGTAATCCATACCAGGACCCCAAGCAGCACTTCCATAAGCAACTTTGGGTTGACCCGTCATGGACAACAAGGTCTCGTCGTACATAATATTACTTGGAAGAGCTGCTGGAAGAGGATGGCCTTCCCTGTACCGCTCCATCAAATAAAGGGCAAAGCAGAATTCCCTCAAAGAAAGCATGCTATCACTATCCTGATCAGATAAATCCCAGACCTGCTTTAAAATCTCTGCAAAAGGCAAATAAGGACTTGATAAGAATAAGCAATCAGAAAAGAAAAGGAGATCTGCAGTTTTTATGCAGCAACACCCGAATACCAATGAAGATTTATCTCAATCATATCCAAAATCAATTTACAGTCTAGAGAAACCATCATCCCAAAATAATATCAGACAAGGCAACTAGGCAATAGCTTACAAAGCATTACACATACAACAATGGAGATTCATCATATCATATCCAAAATCAAATAATACAGTCTAAAAACCTACATCAAATTATAAAATCTACAAAAACCAAATCCAAAATTAATGTCCAATTAGAAATTTGACTCCCCCCATCGGAAGGAACCCACACAATATGGTTACTTTGCCATGAACCTTTTATAATGCTTAATCCACGGAGAATCCATAGCCATGTGGAAAAATGAAAATCCATTACCTCTTGGTAGCCTCCAGCTTAAAAAAAGATTCCGTGCCTGCTCACCAGTGATTCTTCCATCTCTGTCAGTATCTACTTCCATAAAAACTTTATTATACTTCTGAATGTCTGTTGGTTTCATCTTTGGCCATGAAAGCTGTGTGCTATCAGAAGATTTTCCAACTCCAACTGAAATGCCAGGTGACACAAGTGAGGCAGAATTTGAAGCAGAAACTTGTGGGCCTGAGCTCGGTAATGATTGGGTTCGTTCAGGCTGACCACCCAGAGGTTGCATAGCAAAAGCACTCTGAAGTGAATCAAGTGAGCTGGACTTAACTGGACCTCGGGCTTGGGCATCACTAGAACCCGAGACAATGGAAGATGAGGTTGGGTTGTTAACAGCTTTCAACAGTGAATCAAGTGAGCCGGACTTAATGGGAGCTTGTGTGCCACTGGTAGCTGAAGAAGTAGGCAGAGCGGGTTCTTGTTTTGTTGCAGTAGGGGTTGCAGAAAACACATCACCACCGAAAAACGAATCAGAGGCGAACCCATTTCCAGAAACAACTTTAGAATCATTAGCAATGGGCTGAGAGGAAACTGAGCTTATAGGTCGCGGCTGGGAATTAGTGGTGGGTATGGATGGCTGGACCCCTCCAGGGCTAGTTGGAGCTCCACCAGTCCTTCCACCAAGCCAATCACTTGATATGTTCTGGTTTGAGACACTGGGAGTTGGACCAGCAGAACCACCAGACATGAAATGAGGTGGACGGGGGGTGGTTCCAGCAGGCATTATGGATGATGGACCCCCCAGACTACTGGAAGGCATACCCTGAGGCGGTCGGGAAGCAGTTCCAGTAAGCATTACTGACGATGGACCCCCCAGACTACTGGCAGCCATACCCTGAGGTGGACGGGAAGCAGTTCCTGGAGGGACACCCTGAAGTGGTCTCATAGTTTGACCATGCCGAGGAAAGTACTGTTGGTTCATAGTAGCATTTGGAACTCCTGGTCCTCTAAAGCCAAAACCTTGAGATGCTGTCGGAGCAACAGCACCCATCTGCGTGGCAGATGAAGCAACCATTTGAGGCGCAGCCGCTGGAACTCCTGGTCCTCTAAAGCCAAAACCTTGAGATGTTGTTGGGGCAGCAGAACCCATCTGCGGCACAGGTGAAGCCGCCGCCATTTGAGGCGCAGCCGTTGGAACTCCTGGTCCTCTAAAGCCAAAACCTTGAGATGTTGTTGGGGCAGCGGAACCCATCTGCGGCACAGGTGAAGCCGCCGCCATTTGAGGCGCAGCAGCTGTGGCTTGAAGATTAATTTGCGGTGGGGGGATTTTTGCTGCAGCCGGTCCATATAATGCTGCCTTGACAATGTCCGGTGTCAAATCTCGCTTACTCTGAGCAACAGTTACAAGTCTTAAAGCATTAAAAAACTCCGGCCGGCCAAGGAAGCCAGTTCGACTCTGATCAGCATGCATCCATATCTGCATCCACATTAAAAAAAAATATCTCGAGTTAAATCTCACAAATCCTCGCATCTAATATTCCAAAAAGAAAATAAACAAACAGTTTTGACCTAATTTAATCGAATCCTAGATTTCAATTATTTTCAAATTGATTAACAAAATCGACTTTTTCACCATCAAGCATCTATTTAACTATAATTTTGACCTAATTTGGATCAAAACGTGGATTCAACAGAGTATAGAAAGGAGAAAGGGGTGACCTGAGCAAGGACTTGTTTGGGCAAATTGGATCCTTGAAAGAAAGAGACAGCTTCAGCTCCACTGATTCTTCCATCCCCATCTAAATCAGCTCTCTTAAAGTACGCTTCGAATTGATCCATGTTTGGCACCGCCATTTATACTTCCTCCTCGGATTTAGAAGATCACATGAATATGAATTGAATTCGATGAGGAAAATTAAAAATCAGAGAATTTGATTTTGTGGGATCGAAGGTAATTGGAATTTTGGTGGTTAGATCGAGCTGGAAAAATGTTTGGGATTTTATTCGAGTTTGGATTTGGGGGGTTTAATTAATTAAAAGGAAAAGGAGATCTTTTTTGCAAAAAAAAAATCCCCAGATCGACAGGAAAGCAAAAGGAGACTGTGATTTCAGCTGTTCGTGTTTGGTGTTAAAAAAAATATTTGCTTGAATTTATGATTTAGCCTCAGTTTCCTTGTTAAAATTAAAAATGTACCGTTATCGAGGCTTGATATTTTCAATTTAACCCAATTCTGGTTTTCGAGTCGGGTGACTCATGATTGTAATCTTAAGAGGATGATATAATGATTAAGGAGGAAATACTTGATAGTATGAGTTTAAACTTTAGGAATATTTTTAGTTATGAGAATTTATTAATTCATTTGAATGCTTTAAAATAATACGGGAATACTTCTTTAAAATCGCTTAAAAAAGGATTTAAACATTATCCATTATTATAATTCATGTGTTTTTTAAAGTTTTAAAAATAAAATCATCGAGTTAATGTTTTCCATGTGTTTTAAAATATTTTTAATATAAGAAATTTTAAATTTATCAAAAATAACTCTAGAAGACATTATTTAAAAAAACTCTTTTAAGTTTTATTTGCATTGCTTAAACATATACTTGGTTTCGATTAATATACAGAAAATAAATGAATAAAAAGACTTGTTGCTATGATATTAGGCAATATAAAAATTTTAATTTTTTTTTCTTCAAATTAATATTATTCTGGTGTTTTCATATCATTTTAATATGCTGATATCAAAAATAATTTTTAAAAAATAAAAAATATTATTTTAATATATTTCTAAATAAAAAATACTTTGAAAAACAACCGCTATCATTTCCAAACATACCTAATTAACTAACTAAACTTTTGATCCCTCCCTTCAGAATTTCCTAATTTAGTTATTGTATTGGAAGATAATTTAAAAAAAATGTCTGCCTGTTTTTCTTTTTCTTTAAAATTACCATATGTATGAAGTTGGCTATTGTCTTGTAGAGCAATTATTTTACTTGTCTTTCTTTCTTCTTCTTTTTATCACCGAACGTTTGGCAACTCTTTACGATTTAGTAATTGAAATTAAAAACAAAAAAAAAAT
>Ga0325405_1003544_pt1 | contig 16038 bp, 7 predicted proteins | sample PopdelMetagenome_21_FD_205663 | JGI IMG/M metagenome (GOLD analysis project Ga0325405, IMG submission 205663) | Populus deltoides microbial communities from Bellville, Georgia, United States - Xylem-Control-R2 | ecosystem: Host-associated > Plants > Phyllosphere > Stem > Wood/Secondary xylem...
ACAAAATACATATACTAAAAAAACGATAAAATATAATTGACATTTAATTAAATATTAAAATTTAAAAAGAAAGAATTACTTACAAAAATTGATAAAATCCTTCGGTAAATCAGAACATGGATGCTGTGACCACAAAACTTCAAGAAATATAACTTGTTGTGCTGATATGAGGAAGACTTTTTTTGGGGGGGAGGGGGGGCTGGTTGTTTATAGATGGGGAGAGTTGGGATTAGGAAAGAAGAAGGAGAAATAGGGGAGGAGAGGGTCGGCAGAGATGACATATATTAACTTTTCCCGACGGATATTCCGTCGGTGAATTAGTCGGTGATCACGTCTGTGATTCTGACAGAAACATAGACATGTCACCGTATGGATCTGCCGTTTCAAATCTCTCGGTGAGTCCATCGGTAATGTAAACGGCGCACCGGTCACGTCACTGTACGGGCTGTCGTTTTTGAATCTGAAAAAAATGACCCGCCAAAACCTCCACGTCAGCGACCCGTCTTTTTTTTAATTCGAAAACTTTTCCGTCCGTAATTCCGTCGGTAACTACCGACGGAAATATTCCGTCGGTAGTTACCGATGGAATTACGGAAGGAAAAGTTTCCGTCGGTAGTTACCGACTGAATTACGGACGGAAAAGTGTCCGTCGGTAATTCCGACCTCAAATTACCGACCGAAATATTCCGTCGGTAAAGCCGTTGGTATTTAGAGAATTTCTGGTAGTGAGCTTTCTCCCCAACCTATGTAACAAGCATTGGGCCAATAACTTCCAAGTCAGATGACTTTAGGGTATTAAGTGTTAAAACACCCCTTCGGGCTTAATTGTTTAGGTTAGGGAGGCTACGAAACCAAACTATCTACATTTTTATTTATTTATTTAATTACATTTATTATCACTTTTTTCTTCTTTTTGTTTTTTGCAAATTATATATTATCCATTTCCCTTAGTTGTTACCTTTAACAAAAGAACATAATTAAAGTAATGATCCAATGTGCAACCCATAAGCATGTGTTAAAATGTGTGTGTGAAAATGATTATTTATAAATACTTGTTAAATAAGTATATGAGCAGAATCAAGTGATAATAATGCGAGAGTTTATAAATCTAAATATTTCATGAGAAGTATGTGATAGACCTTGTTATGAATATTGCAAATAACCATTGGAAAATATTTACTAAGATGCGTCTAAAGAGTCAATAAAATTCTCCCTTACTCTGCCATCCTAGTAATAACAATTTTATCAAATGGTTTTATTAAAAACAAAAGCAGTTAGTTAGTTAGTTAGTTTTTTTTTGTCAACTACTACCCTCCCCCAACCAAAACGAGACATTATCCTCAATGTCCTAAGACAGAAAGATAGAATATAGAAGACATCACCTGAAACAACGAACACTGGCAAACCTGAAACACACTTAAACAAATATAAGAAACAACAAAACACAAATATTATACTATTAATAAAACCAAAAGGCACACATTCTTACAAACTAGGGCTTAAATTATAGTTGTGATTTTGGCTCACATCTTCCCTTGGTTTACGTCCAAGAACGGCTTAAACGCCCTCTATGGGTCGAGGATAGGCTTCCCATCCAGTTTTCTTAAAAACTGGCAAACAAGGTCTTTTATAGTCAGATTCCCAAGACTATGTGGAGCATGTTCTTTATGAAAATAGGGTCATAAGTCATGAAATACACAATGCACATTGCCACTAGGATATGTCTCAAAAGTTAATAGAAGATTATCTAAAGACTCTTTATGTTTTGAAATAAATCCTGACTTTTGACAATTTTCACAAGCTTTGCAGAACACATGTGTGTCTTTGAATATGATGGGCCAATAAAATCCACATTGTAAGATTTTTGCAGTCGTCTTCTTCGATGAGAAATGACCCCTCACATGCCTTAGAATGACAAAATTTAATGACACTACTTACCTCATTGTCTGAAATACATCTTCGAAATATTTGATCAGGACAATATTTAAATAAGTAAGGGTCATCCAAATAAAAGTTCTTCACTTCGTTCAAAAACTTTCCTTTGTCTTCGGTACCCCAGTGAGTTGGCAAAAATACTGAAGCACGAAAATTGATATTTTTAGCAAACCAAGGCATTGAACTAAGAGAAAGTAAAGATTCATCAGGAAAGTAATCATTGATTGGTGTGATGTAGGATGTCGAATCTATTGTCAATCTTGACAAAAGATCTGTATCAACATTTTCGGTGCCTTTCTTCTCCTTGACTTCTTCTTGAGAATAAATCATTTGCAAATCTGCATATTCGTCAAATTCTGTTTTACTCACGGTAGATTCAAATTGATCATAAACTAATTCCTCAATAACATCTACTTCTTGTGAATCATTATCATCTCCAGGTTGCTTGCAAATGTTAAAAATATTCATCTCCAATTTCATGTTTCCAAATGATAGCTTCATCAGTCCATTCCTACAATTAATCAATGTATTAGAAGTTGCAAGAAATGGACGTCCTAAGATAACAAGAAATGAATTACATGTTTCAACAGGTTGTGTATCCAAGATAATAAAATCCACAGGATAAATGAATTTATCAACTTGTATTAACACATCTTCAATTATTCCTCTAGGCACTTTTACAGATCTATCAGCAAGTAAAAGAGTTACAGAATTTGGTTTTAACTCACCTAGATTAAGACTTTGAAAAACCAAATATGGAAGTAGATTCACACTAGCTCCAAGATCAAGTAAAGCTCTTTCAATTTTATGTTCTCCAATAAAGCATGAAATTGTAGGACAAATAGGGTCTTTATATTTTAAAGCATTAATATTTTGAAGAATGACACTTGTTCGGCTAAAAAGACTTTCTTTTTCACATTCAGTTTTCTCTTCATGGTGCACAAGTCTTTCAAAAATTTAGCATAAAAAGGTACTAGTTTAATAGCATCCAACAAAGGTATATTGATCCTTACCTGTTTGAAAGTTTTAAAGATTTTAGAGTTGTGATTGACTTTCCTTACCCTCAGAGATTAACTCATCATCTTTCTCATAAGGTTTAAGAGTGTGTTTTTCAATAACCTTACCACTGTGAAGAGTGATGACTGATTTGACTTGATCCATGTGTTGGCTTACAGAGCTACTCGCACTTGAATTGTATTGCCCTTTAGGATTTTGCTGAGGTTGAGATGGGAATTTACCTTTCTCCTGAAAATTAAGAGCAGATGTGAACTTTGCAAGAGTATCTTTAAAATCTGTCATGCTTTGAGAAAGTTGAGTGTTGATTGTCTCTTGCTTTTCAATGAATGCATGCTATGTTTCCTTAAGATTTCTTCTAGGAGGTGGAGCATAAGGAGATGCATATCCATGAGAATTATGGTGTGCTTGAAACGGTGGCTGTGAAGTTTGTGCATTATTGTTATCACTTTTCCAACTGAAATTTAGGTGATTTCTCCAACCAGGGTTGTATGTTTATGAGTATGAGTTATGATTGGGTCTTTGGAAACTGTTTAAAGCATGGGCTTGTTCATGGAGGCATTCCTTGAATGAAGGCAAAGTTGCACAGTCATTGGTTTCACATATTTGACACAAAATGTTTTGAACAGATTTTAATTGACCACTCTTTTTCAATTCTAGTGCCTCGACTTTTCTAGTTATAGATGCAAACTTGGCTTGGAGGTCGTGATCTTCTTTAAGGTTGTACATACCTCCACTAGATGTACGAGGTTGAGTTTTACCTAGTGTCTCACAAGTACCTGTAGTGTCCTAATTTTGAGCATTTTTAGCTAGCAAGTCTAGGTACTCCATTGCTTCATCAGGGTTTTTTTCTTTAAAAGTTTCATTGCACATCAATTCCACTATTTGCCTATCTTTAGATGTTAATCCTTCATAAAAATGTGAAACCAATCTCCATGTTTCAAAACCATGATGAGGGCAAGTATTAAACAAGTCTCGATACCTATCCCAACATTGGTAAAATGTTTCTCCTGGTTTTTGAGTGAAAGTAGTGATTTGTCTTTTGAAAGAGTTTGTTCTGTGAGACGGAAAAAAATTCTTTAAAAATTGTTGTTGCATTTCATTTCAAGCACAAATGGATACTGGTCTCAAATTTTATAGCCATGTTTTAGCTTTATCTTTTAATGAAAAAGGAAAAAGCTTTAATCGAATGGTGTTCATGCTACAATTTAAGTCATTATAAGTGTTACAAACTTCTTCAAATTCTCTCAAATGCAAGTATGGATTTTCTAGATCTAGACCATAAAAAGAAGGTAAAAGTTGAATAATATCTGGCTTAAAATTGAAGTGAGATGCATTAGGAGGGAAAACTACACATAAGGGTACACTTGTTCTTGTTGGATTCATGTGGTCTCTAAGTCTTCTAACTCGATTATTCTCATTATTTTCATTATGAAGCGACTAGTTATCTTCTTCTGACATGTTTTCTGAAAATGATAAGGATACCCTACAAAGTCTACCACTTAATTTACGTGACCAAACTCTCATTCACGTGTAGGAAGAGAATAAAATGAAAGAAAATAAAAGAAAAAATAAACAAAACAAAACAAACAAAAGTTAGATAAAAGGAAAGAAAAGAAAAGACAATAAAATAAAATAAATAATTTATACAAGAATTTACCTCCCCGGCAACGGCGCCAAAAACTTAACACGACCAAAAGATTGATGTCTTCTCCCAAGTATAGGAGTGTCGAAGTAATAAATAACCCGACAAGACAGGTGTCAAACCACATAGAGGTTAACTATATAAATTATAAATAATAAATGAAAAGGAGTTGAAGAGAACTTTTGAGATGTGATATTAATGTAAAGACTAAATAAGGATAAAACAATTGTCAAGGTTAGAGGATCCACTAATGGTATTTCAAACAAGTATAATATAAACTCTTTTTATTACTTGACTGGAAACCACACACAAAGGAGGTTCCAATTGGATTATAAATTGTTAATATGATTACATTAATTATCTTATTCGAGTAATGCCAATACTTGTAAATATTATCAGGTATTCATGGTAATAACTTATGTTAACAACAAATCAAGTTCTTTTCATAGCATAGGTGTTGGCTTTCCAACAAAACAAGAATTGGCGTATTTGAACTTCTAGAACTTGAGATATGGGCTGAACACTGAACAATATCTGGGCTGCAGGACAAATTTTGACTTCTCCGTTGTTGCTACCATTTGAACTCGAAAATGACACTTTTAAATCTTGGAATCTTCATGAAAGTTTTAGGCCTATGTCTTAGATTTCCATACATATAAACTAGAACTAAATCCAAGTTCTACAGCTCCAGTTATGATCCAATAACCGAATGGTGTTCTAGTTTGGACTAAACCAACATCTCTTTTCTAAGCTTAGCCTTCTCTTTGTCTTCTCAATTTCAGTAGTTAAACTCATCAATCAATCCTTTGATTTATGTGATAGGCCTGCATTTAAGATGAACATTTACCATAAATTAAAGGTATCTTATATTATTAGACATGTTATTATAAAACATGCTCTAGTTAAGGAGTTATTGATACTTCAAGTGTAAAATGATGATATAAAACCTTGATAAAAATACACTTTTAAGTACTAACCAGCTCGTCTGTTGTGAAATGAGGGATTCTAGTCTTTTTATTGGGGAATTTAACCGACAATTTTATCGAAGAATAATTAAATATTAATATTTTTAATCATTCTGTCCGTGATTTTGTCTCTAATATTTAATTTAAATTTTCAATTTAATCAAAAAATTTTAGAAACCCGCCAAATAATACCGACGACTTTTCAATCTGTCGGTGATTTTATTTGTAAAAAACAATAATTAACAGTGCAATTGAGAAGTGAATAGTTCCAAAGTTCTCCGAAAAATATTGACGGAATTTAACATGATGAACAGTGCTAGGAAGAAGTAAACAGTTTACCAACGAGTTTACAAACAGATTTTCTTGACGGTATTAATACCGTTGGTAATTATGTTGGTATAAATGATACGTCATCATAGTTTTTGGCTTTGTTTTAATTTTTTTTTTCCACTGTAATTTGCTTGGTATATACCGAGAGAATATTTCCGTTGATAAAATTCACTGCAAGTTATTGGTAGAAACATTTTGTCAGTATTTCCTTTTATGTTTATCAATTTTCTAGTAGTTAATGACACGTGGATTAAATAGGGGTATTTTTTGTAAATGAATTAAAACAACCCCGACCCTTCTCTTAAAGTGTTGGACGAGTGTTCAAGCAACTCTAAAAAGAGAGAAAGAGCTTAAAATTTTCTTACATTCTTTTTCTTCTTGCTTCCACTACTTAAACCTTGGTGAGAGATCGTGCTAGTAACATAAAAGGTAAAGCTTTGTAGAGAAATTTTCACCAAAAAGTAATAATATGGGAAGAACAATGGGGGGTTATGACTTAGAGAGAGTGTATTTGGAGAGAGAAGAAAAGAGAGTTGGTGCCCTGGAAACCATATCTCTGTCATTCACTGTCTAATTGGATTGTGTTTTAGATATGTTGTGCATCTCATCACCCTCTATAGGGATTGTGTTTATTTGTCATTTTTTGAGAGATATGATAGGGACGATATTTCTAGCAAACCCACCTGGTCAGTCACAGTTGCTAGCTTGTTTCTCCTATCCACCGTTGGATTTGCCTGACATTTTATAGGGAGGTTTTTCTATATGTATTCTTCCTTATGATTGGTGGAGATTGTAAACAAACAACCTAACAAAAACTTGCTCTTCCTGAACAGTAACTCGCCATCTTTTAGGTAAGTTAAGGTATTTGACAATATTGTATAATTTAACCATTGGGTTGAACTAAATTTTGGATATGTAGTGAACCATGGGATGTTCCATAACTTCACAGTTGGGATTGATCTGAATTTGAATGTACATAGAGTTATAGCTATTTGAATATACTATTGTCAAACTCACTAGTTCACTATTGCAACTTGCTGAGTAACTATTCCAACTCGGTTGTTGTTGAAACTCTCTGGTTCATTGTTCCAACTTTGTGGATAATGTAAAAATCCTACGTGAGGAATGTAAAACATGCAGATGAAGATTCAACAGAAGAGAAGAATGAATTCTTGAAAGAAAAACAAGAGTTGTTTTATGACTAGAATATCTGCATACAGAGTTTATTTCCTCTTCTTTCTTATATCTTTACAGGTGAATGAGTGAATATATATACACCTATTCGAACGTAAATTGCTCAACTAACATTAACGGTTATAACTAACTAATTAATAACCTGTTAACCGTATTTATATATATATATATATATATATATATATATATATATATATATATATATATATAAAGACTGCAGAATAGAAATAGAATGACTTCTAGGGTCCTGTGGGCAGTAGTGCTTCTGCAGGTTGCTGGGATTCCTCTGATTTTGTATTGTCATTCCTGTGCATATTTGTAAATTGTTGTAGATTCCAATAGATAATATGAAAAAAAAAACTAAAGAAAATTCATGTCTCCCATCCATAGAAGTTTCAGTCGAGTGTTGAAATAAGAGAGTTTGGATTGCTTAATTTAAATTGATGTAGAAATTATGTTTGATTTTGTTATATAACATGTTCATATGAAGAAAGTTGTATGAAATTTAAAAAGAGTTTAAATGAAACTGAACACTTATTGGGTATATGTTGCTCCATGTTTTGTAGGTTGATAAGTATGTTAAATGAGTGCGTAAAGTGAGATGTTTAATGGAGAAAATTTTTAAAAGATGCAAAAGCTTACTTGGCTAAAATTATGAATGTGGTAAAAGGAATGATTAGATTGAAAAGGGTAGCATGTACTATGTCAAATTTGAATTGAACTGTTTTATAGAATTCATTGATGAAAAATTGAGTTATTTAGACGTTAAGAATTGTTAATGAAAAATTGAATCATTTGAAAATTAAATGTTAGTATAAAAAGATGTTAATGTAAATAAATTGAAATGATACATAAAAATAGTATATCCATGAACTTTTTATGAAAGTATTTGATTACGTGAATTAGTAAATATGGTGAATGTATTAGAATGGTTTAAATATTAATTTGGAATGTTCTATTGAAATGTAGGAGAAGTGTTCGGAGTGGGACCCGACTTCTCAGGAGCATGTATAGTAGGATTTCAAGGTAAGGGTCACCCTTTACTTCTTTAATTATGTATTTTGTACAACTATGTATCATGAGAGATTATTGCCTACATACATAAGAAATAAGGTGAATATTGCCTTTTGGTATAAAAAATATGGTTATTTGAATATTACCTATGATACGAAAAATATTATTATTATATGAATGATACCAATAACATAGGAAAAATATTATTATGTGAACATGCCTATGGGGTTAGGAAACTAATATGTATATATATGGTTGTGATTAACTACAACAATGGACATCCATATGTAAATCAAAATTGACACAACAATAGTTTATGTATATTATTGATTACATTGACCATAATAATGGATTCAGAAGATAATAAATAAATTAATCATCTGTAAAATTAAAGACTAATAGGTTAATTGATACTTAGTTGACCATGTTGATGGGATTAAAGTGAAGGAAATAGGTACTTAGTCAACCATGTTGATAGGACTAAGGCTAGGGAATCAATATTCAGTTGGTTGTGTTAACAGGACTATGGTTATAGCACCTAACCTATTTACCTTTAATTTAAATAATTTAATTGTGTTTGTCGTTTGTTTAAATGTTTGATGCCTTAGAAAAGTAAGGATGAAAATATACTAGACAATCAATTAAAATTATTTGATTAGTCATCCCAGTATATGGATACTAATGATATCAGTGTAGCTGATATCGATATTGAATAGTCATCTAGGTGTGTGGATGCTAATAATATCAACATGGCTGATATCGATATTGATTAGCCATCCAGATGTGTGGATGTTAATGATATCAATGTGGTTGGTATCAATATTGATTAGTCATCTAAGTGGGTGTATACTAATGACATTAGCGAGGTTGCTTCTAACATTGATTAGTTGTCCATACGACTATGGAGACTAATGATATTAGTTCTATTGATATTGGCATTGATTAGTCATCTAGTTGTGTGGATGTTAATGATATCAATGTGGCTGATATTGACATTGATTAGCTATCCAAGTGTGTGGATATTAAAGAGATTAGCATGGATGTTATCGGTATGGATTAGTCATCTGGGTGTGTTGATGCTAATGATATTAGCTTGGCTGATATCAATATTAATTATTCATTCATGTGGGTGGATGCTAATGATATCAGTGTGGCTGCTATCGATATTAATTAGTTGTCTATATGACTATGGAGACTTATGATTGTATATGTGTTACAAGGCTTTTTCTTGAAGGCCTTGCATCTTCTTAAGGCATTGTCGAGCCGCCTAATATTTCAATTGGAATGGGTAGTTGTACTTATCTAAGGAAAAAAAGGTGATGTAACCTCATTAATAAGAAATTATAAATTATGTATTATTGAGGAACTTATTGGAGGGTGAGTTTGAGGTGGTTAAAAGAAAAACATTCCCTATTTTTCATAAACCATATTGTTAAAGAGGTGTAAACTCCCTTAAAAAGTTTGGGGAATTTGAAACAGTAAGTAAAGGGTATTTTAGACTTCTCATTTTTATTAGAACAATAAAAAGTCAACTTTGCCCTTAAAGCCAATGAGAAATTAACCATGGGCTTTTTGATCTTTTCAAATATGTTTTATGGTAAATCTCATATACATAGAAGGTAATTTGATAGTTTTCTCCTAAAATATTAATTTTTTAATCAATAAAGTTGTTGTCGTGTGCTTACCACACACCAGCGTTTAGGAAGCATCGTGTCCTTTAGGTAATAAGTGCATCGTCTTCCAGTTACCAAACAAGCCCTTTTGTTGTGTCATTGAATGTGCCGCTACACTCTTTTCCACCTAGTGTAGAACGTGTCGTCGGTAATGTGGCAGTTTGTCATCAGTTGATTTATTTTTTTCTTATTTTCTCTCTCCTCCCTAATATATGCAGGTTTGTCCCCCTTTTTTTGTTTATTATTTCAAATCTATTTTGTCATACATATATTTTTCAATTTGGTACCTCTTTTTTTAATTTCTATTTTTTTCCTAGCCTTTTTATCAAGATTTTGGTTGTTTTCAATTTCATTCTTTAATCCAAGTTTGTTATGTTTTTCGTTTTTCTAATTTGGTTCTCATACTTTGATATTTTTTATTTTTTTGTTTTTATTTTAACCCTTTAATTAAAGAATTGTTCTTGCCCTGTAATTTATTTATTTTTTTAATTTTCAACCTTATTATTTTAATTACTATTTTTTTATTTGAAATTCTTTTGTGTAATTGGTTTTTTTTTTCAATTTCATCCTTCAACGTTTAATTTGTTGAGGATTGGATTACTTAGTTTTCTCATGTATGGTGCTTTAAGTGTAATGACTTATGTCGTGAGTTTTAAATATTGTCTATGACATAGCTTTTAAACCCGACCTGGAGGTCAACCTAAGCCAAGTTCCGGGTCACGGGTCAAATGGGCTGACCCAGGTTAGGTTTGTTGACTTGTGTCAACCCATTTTTTATAAACATTTAAAAAAGACATTATTTTGAAAAAAAATAGAAAAAAGAGGCCAAAGGATTTTAAATAGGTTTCTATGCCTTATTGGGTTGTGAGTCAGCCCTATTTTTTAATTGGATCATACTGGGTCAATCCTTCTATTTTTGTTGGAACTTGACTCGTCTGAGGCTCAGATCACTTAGGTCACGAGTCAAACTATTGGATCGAGATTGCTATTTTTATTGTAGATTCTTTTGTTTTATTGATTTTTTTCCCGATTACATCTTTTGGCATTTGATTTATTTGGGAGTGGACTTCTTTGTTTTTTCATGTATGATACTTCAGTTCTAATGAACTATGTCATATGTTTTAAAAGTTATCTATCATATATTTTCAAACCAGGCCTGAGGATCAACCCGAAGCAAGTCACGAGTCAAGTTGGTTGACTTGGATTAATACAGATCAGGTGAGTTGACTCGAATCAAGTCCTTTTTTATTTTATAATATGTAAAAATGACATTGTTCCTCTCTAAAAAAGAAAAAAGTTCAATAGGTTTTGACTTGATCTTTCTAAGGCTAATTGGCTCATCAGGCTATAATTCGAGTTATCAGATTTTTGTTTTTTTTTTTAAACACACTTGTGGCGCTAAAACATTTTATGATAAATTAGCACGAAACCGCAACATAGCATGGACTCCTGTCTAGTATGACCTATATAATGATGTGAAATGGATATTGAGAGAACTATTAAGAATTGCATGTTTAGATGACAATGTTTTTTATTATAGTTGTTGAGGTTTTTTTTCTTTACTAGAATAAACTTTCTTCTTGTTTTTTTAGCAATGGTCATGGAAATTTTAATGACTTCATGTTATTTTAAATATCAATCAAATTATTTTGTTCTACTAAAAATACAACTTTTAAAGAACATATAAACATTCCAATAAACAAAAATAAAAGTATAAACACTTACATAAAAATAAACTAAAAGGTCTATTCATGTTTAGCAAACATGACATCTTGTCATTTCGACCCAAAGACCATGTCATCATAAAATAGTTGGATCCATAATTGTAAAACTCAACTTAGAAATGGACCAGGGTAAGGCTTGGATTATGGATTTGGAGGTTTACCCTGGACCAACTAAAAAAAAAACTAAAAACAATGTTATTTTGAATATAAAAAAATTTCAGTGGGTTGCGGATCAAATATTTCCCGGGTTAACTAGATTTTTTTAATAGGATCAATTCTTCTTCTATTTTTTATTCAACTCAGACTATTCCAGGCCTTGGATCAACCAGATAGGCCTTAGTTTTATAACTGAAGATGGAACTCAATCAAAACACTTGATTAAAAGAAATTATAATATGATTTCATGTATTTGAATTGCAAAAATAAAAATAAAGATATTCAAATAAAAAAATAAGAAATTCATGAATCCATGCACACATGCTTCATTGTTTAGAAGTCTTCACACTATTTTTATGGCATTTGGATGCATAGATTTCCCTTTTCTTTTTCTCAAGATAATATATCTAGTTTCTTTTTTTTCCAAGTACTCTATGACAAATTTTCAAATATTAAGAAGATCTTCCAATCCATTTATTGTTAGCTTCTTATATAACATATGGCTTTTGTTTTTCTTTTCTTTTCTTTTGTAAAATTCTTATTAGCCTTTTATATGATATGCGACTTTTTTTTATTTTCCTTTTTTAAATTCTTATTATGGCTCTTATACTACAAATTTAATTGTAATGCCTAGAATCTTGATTATCCCTCAAGATTAGTGATGATGTCCTAAAAAATCAAAGTAATTTATATGTAAATTGAAAAGTGTCAAGGCCACTTATCAAAGGGTAATGGTCACCTTATTCTATGATATGATGCATCAAGAAGTGAAAGTATATGTAGAAGATATACTTGCCAAATCAAAGAAAGAAGAAGATCATGTACAAGTTTTGAGAAAGTTGTTTGAGAGATTATGGGAGTTTCAATTAAGATTGAATCCTGTACAGTGTTTGTTTAGGGTAAAAACAGGAAAATTGTTAAGTTTTATGGTAAGCAGTCAAGGAATAGAAGTTGATCTAGAAAAAGTAAAGGCAATCGAGGATATGTCAACGCTTAAGATAGAGAAAGAAGTAAAATGTTTTCTTGGGAGTTTGAATTACATAGGCCAGTTCATATACCAACTTACAGTAACTTGCGAGCTCATATTCCGATTGCTTATAAACAAAAATCCAAGGGTATAGGATAGAGATTTCCAATAAGCTTTCAATAAGATTAAGAAGTATTTACATAACTCGCTTTTGATAGTACCCCTTGTGCCGAAATGACCTTTGATCTTGTATTTAACAGTGACAAAAACAGTTATGAGTGTGTGTTAGGCCAGCATAATCAATCTACGAGGAAAGATCAAGCCATTTATTACTTGAGTAAAAATTTTAATGATTATAAATCCTGGTACATTATGATAAAAAGGCTATGTTGTGCTTTGGTTTGGAGTGCAAAAAGGCTTAAGCAATATATGTTGTATTACACTACCTAGTTGATATCAAAATTGAATATGCTTAAATATATCTGTGAAAAGCCTTACTTGTCAAGATGAATAACAAGGTGGTAAGTGTTATTGGCAGAATATGATATCATCTAAAGGTCATAAAGGATAGCGTAATTGCTGATCATTTAGCAAATAATGTTGTAGAAAACTATGATCCATTAAATTTTGATCTATCTAATAGGGATGTGTTATCAGTTGAGGATGGTGGTTGAATGAATGAATAGTGGACCATGTACTTTGATGGAGTTGTAAACATATCAGGGAATGGGGCCGGAGCAGTAATAATATCCCTAGAAAAGAAGCAGTATCTTATTTCAATGAAGTTGTCGTTTGAGTGCACCAAAAACACAGTTGAATATGAAACTTGCATCATCAGTCTAGAAGATGCTTTAGAGCTGAAAGTTGAGAAACTTGATGTATATGGAGATTCAATGTTAATTATCTGCCAGGTGAAAGGGAAATGCGCTATGCATTGGCTAAGTCAATTTTTTTAATTTGAGAATTAGATTAAAAGGAATAAAAACATGAACCAAAGGACAAGAATCAAAAGAATAAAGACCAAAATGAAAAAAAAACAAATACAGCATAAACTTTGATTGAAGGGTGAGATTAAAAAAATAAAACTTTTATAAAAAGGTCAAGGAAAAAAATACAAAATCATAGGAATAAGGATAAACTCTAAAACATCAAAACATAATTAAAAAAAAAACAATTGAACATGCAAAATCATTGAACTTGTTTTTTTACATAAAAAATTCCTAGAAGTAAATCTAAAAACTTATCCACGCATCTAACTAAATAAATCAATACTCATTGTGCAAAGATATGAAAAAAAAATCATCAACAATAAATAAAAATGAAACTGAAAAAACTAAAAGAAAAATATAGATCAAGATATTTAGTATCTCAACACGGGTAATTTACCCCGTTGTGCTTAATAAATTTGTTTATCAAAATAAATTTATCATAGAAACCGACACAGACATAAAATTTATTGAATAAAAGAAAAGAAAAAAAATATTATGCAAGACTGGATATATTTAAAATTTTATAAAAAAATCAATATTTTTAAAAAATAATATATAGAAAATTTTAAAGAAAGCACAAATGAATCATATCAATCTTTTTAAAAATTAAACATATTCAATATCGTTAAAAATAATCGCAATCTAAAAAAGGCTAAATAAGCGGGAAAATCACAAAGTGGTATTAAATAAATCATACACATAAAAATTATTTTAAAAAATACATATACAATAAGGAATTAATAAATAAAAAATAAATTTTGTTTTATATATATATATATATATATAAAAAGAGGTCTAGTAAGCCAGGCATAGCTAAACCTGGTAAGCGAAGCCTAGTGCTTGGCCCATCAAGCAATGGCTCGCATGCAGGCCTTTATCTTAAAAAAAGATCGAAGCTAATGGAGTGGACGATATGTCATATACCTTAATCATTTAAAAAAATGACACGTCGTTGGGAATCCCTAAAATTTGGCCATTGTGGTGGCTAAAAAAATAGGATCCTATATTTTTTGATAAATAACTCATCTTCAACCCATTTTGATCTAAAATACCTGTAAAACATTCTAGGAACCTTATTAAACCACTTTATGGCTTTCAAAAATACATAACCCAAAATCAACCTGAAACCCAAGATCTTCCTAAACTCATATCTGATTCTTTAAACATTTTCAAGGTAAAAAAAAAATCTAATATGAAATATCCTCATCACAAGAAACCATTTGACACAAAAATCGATCGTTTTGGTGGCTGAAATTATCACTAACAACAACTTTCTTTCTTTAAGCCAAAATCCAACTACTCTTTCTCTCTTCTCCACCCAGAAAAGAATTGAAAATGAGAAAAACAAAATTTGGTTTCAAAATTCAATTTTTGAAAATTACATGGAAATGTTACTTGAGCTCAAAAAATGGGGGACAAAAATAAACTTTTGAAATAAATTTCAAATCCACTACTTATTATGCCCACCTTTTTCACTTTAGTCCCCTCCTTTTCAAATCAAACCCCCTCCTAGAAATATGCAATTTGGGTGCTAATTTGAAATCAAAATGACTAAATCACGCAAAATAAAATTTGAGGACCAAATTAAAAATTAAAAAAAAATACTGCTCAAATCCACAATATTAAATGAGGAGGAGAACAATAATAACAAAAGAACCTTTTTTAGTTTCTTTTAATTGGGTGGTGATTGAGCTATATATGTGTTTTCATTTTTTTTCTCTATATGAAATTATTTCATTCTCATTTAATTTTTGCTTTGTTATTAAATAAGATCATTGAAACCTTTTAGAACACAGAGTATATTTTTATAATATTGACAATTATTTATTTTTATATTAGTTATTATTTTTTTATTTGTTTTTTTATTGTTATTGGCTTTTTTTTATAATTATATTATTAAATTAATCAAGCTTATTTAACCTATTTGAATCAATGATTCGAGTTTTAAATTTTTTTTTTATTTTTTTAAAAGCACTATCATCATCTAAACATTTTGGCTCTATATAGTATTTGATAATGTAGTATAGGTTACTTTTTAAAAATAATTTTTAATTAAAAATATATCAAAATAATTTTTTTTATATTTTTTATTTTTTGTAACAGCACATCAAAATCATTAAAAAAACACTTTAAAAACATTAATTTAATAATATTTTAAAAAACAGGTTTAATATAAAAACAAACACTCACTAATAATGGTTTAAAAAACTGATCTAGAATGTCTTTATTGCTAAAATAAATAAAAATATATACCAAGTGACTAAATAATTGGTGCGATCAGATTTTAGTCGTGGATGATCATTGAAGTTATCCTGCTACTGTCGGAGCTTCTTCAATGACAAAGCTAGATTTGGGCAAGGGATAAAATTGATTAAAACAATTGTTAAAGGATAATATTGCTGACAAGAATATAGATTAGGGACGTTTTTGTA
>Ga0325405_1003545_pt1 | contig 16037 bp, 10 predicted proteins | sample PopdelMetagenome_21_FD_205663 | JGI IMG/M metagenome (GOLD analysis project Ga0325405, IMG submission 205663) | Populus deltoides microbial communities from Bellville, Georgia, United States - Xylem-Control-R2 | ecosystem: Host-associated > Plants > Phyllosphere > Stem > Wood/Secondary xylem...
TCTTTTAAGATCTCTCTAGCTGCTGCAGCGATGCCAAATCGCTTTTTTTCTTCCAGTTCCTTACCAGGAGTATTGTATAGCAACCAACTTTCTTTGCGTTTTGCTCCAGGTTTGGGCCAATTTTGATACCTTGTGTGAATCCCTCCATCTGGGCTTGTCAAAAGAGGAGGAGGAAAGAAGTAAGTTTCTCTTCTCAGTTATGTATGATATGGTTTCAGTGCTTCTTTATTGAATTACTCTCACTATTCCCATTACGTTCTGTGAATTTTAAAGGACTGGACATGTTTCAATTCAGTACTGAGCTGTATATTTTCTTGATGGTTGCTTGCTTCAAACTTCTTTACAAAAGAAAAGAAAAAACTGTCCTCTTGAGACATCACAAAACCAATCAAATTTCACATAAACTAGGAAGGAAAGGGGAAGTTGGAATCTTGAGTTCACAGGCTAATGGTGGAGTCCATGTTACAATTGCTCTGTTTAAACAAATCCGTTCCGGTTTTCGTTCTGTTGTTTCAATTTAAAATATGATAACAAGAAACTTATTCTTCATGTAGAAAAGCAGACACAATCATGACCTCATTGCTAAAAATTGTATATATAAAAAACACTTAGGGACTTGATTGGAAGAAATTGAATTTCAGGGGTCAAATTACAATTTTTAAGAGTTGATTTGGTCAAATCAAGGGTTTAATTGTATAAATATCAAAGTTTGATGGATACTTAGGAACTTGATTGAAAAAATCCAAAACGAAAGATCAAGCTGGAAAAAGGAGCATAAATATATGGGCTGGAATTGACTGAGTAAGGGGTTTGATTACAACGTTTTAAAACTTCAGTGACCAAACTGAAAATAACCATTCCCATCCCAAAACGGCGCCGTTTCAAAGAAAACCATTCATCTTCTTAATCTCACCAAACCAGAAAAAAAACGAACGCTCCACAATCGCCATTACTCCTGCAATAACAACGGTCGGTCGCCTCATTATTTGGAAGCGACCGCATGGCATTCTCTACTGTATAAAAAGCTAGAGAAAGGCCATGAAGAAAGAGGAGATGAAGCACATAAGAATATCAGAAAAAAGACAGAGGAGACGGAGAAGAACAGGGCAGCACAGGACAGACGCGAACAGAGAAGCGGACGAACAGAGGCATAAACCCAAAAACAACAGGAAACACACACCAGAACATTTATAGCTGATCACAAATTCATAATGAGAACTAATTCTACCTAAGACCAGTACACAATTCTTCACAGTTGAAAGCATCGATAGCTGATCACAAATTCATATACAGTAGATATATAGAACGAACTGCTATATGGATAATCCATATAAAAAAAGTGGAAAAAAAGTGTAAAAAAGGTGTTATATTTCCTCATGGACTACATGTTTTCCTTCCCCCAATGAAAAGACTTGATTCCTGTTGAAAGGTAGCGGCTATAACCTCTAAACCATCAGCAGCCTTTCAAATCCAAGAAAAGTAACTTGTTGCTATGATGCAATCGCCCTGCTAGACGTACAAATGTGATAAACTTGTAGAAACTAAAAGTCCTGTGATCTAATAAACACTTTCATGAACTAGTAGAATAAATTTAAGTTGGAAAGAATATCTAGTTATATCAAATCATGATTATAATTTAAAAAAACAATATCAAAAGATTTGATTTGGCTAAATAATTTCCATATGATTCTATGTATAACTAGGTGTCCTATGGAAGCCACTTTGTCATTCATTGAACCATTGAATCTCCAAAAATTAAGTTTAAAAAATGTTGTATGGGTAAATTTTATTATTTTTCTAGTTTTATTTTGGATCTTGTGTTAATTTTCTTTATATTTTCAGATTTTTATTTGTTTTCTAGTTGAGATGGTTTTTAATCTATTTAAAGGTCTTGAAAATATTAAAAAAAAAAACATTATTATATTTATTTATAGAATAATTAAAATTGCAAATTTAAAGTTTACATAGCAACCATTTTTATATATTAAGAAAAAAAATATATGTTTCTTTATATTTATTTATTGCTTTTCTATCTTCCTCCTGCATCAAGATGCATCCCTGAGTTACACACATTGATGGATAGCTCCTTTCATTTTCATCCTCTTTAAAAATATTATTGACTTTCCTTCTCTGAAAAACATACTATTAGGATTTTTGTGCCTCTTTAAGAGAGTTTTTTCTATATCTCAAAAATATAAACTTATTAATAATTGAATTGAACAGTGATATTCTATTTTTCCTCTATTCTCTTTTAATTCTTCTTTATTTATCCCTCTCCTACAGGGATTTCTTTATCTCTGTACTACTTTTTCTACTTTTGCTTCAATTCTGTCCTACATCAAAATGATTCTTTCGGCTCAAGAGTAAGATGTGAAGGTAGAAAAAATAAAAAAACAATTATTAAAAACTTTAATTTTGGTGTTTATAGATTATATTGTAAAGAAGGAACTCAATAGCGGTGATTTTGACCTTCAATGAAACCAGAAAAAATAGATTTGGATTTAGAAAGTATTTTCTCAATTTGATCTTGAATTTTATAATAAAATGCTTTTTATTAGGATTATTACAATAAAAAAGATTTTAAAAAAATAATCCAATTATGCCTTATAAGATTTGAGCTTAATTTTGTGGTAATATTTTCAATCAATTCATATTAAAAAAGTTATCTAAATCTAATATGCATAGTTTTTTTTTAAAAAAAAATGCTCATAAATATTCAATGAGAATATATTTTTTAATAATGTCTTTCCGCTGTTTCAGCCACTCACTTGATGGCTATTTTCTATAGCTTCCTTTTGAGTTAACGAACAAGGAAACAACAAATTAAAGGGATTACAACCAATCAATGAAGTCCAATGTAAGATTAACACTATTTTTGGCTAGTTGGTCTACTGCATGGTTAGCCTCTCTGTGTGTAATAATTGTTTCCCTCAACTGTCTTCTTAACAATATATTGAAGCTCATAAAAGGTCTCAAGTTTCCAGGATCTTAAGCTTGGGCTTTGTGTATCGCCAGCAACTCTGCCTCACTCGAATCAATGAAGCCAGCAGTGCAGGAGAAATAACACATGAACACACCACCAATCCCAGCTGGTCCTGGTTTCCCCCATTGATGCTCACAATGTCTTGTTGGAAAGACTTTTAGTTATTTTTATTGGCTTCAATATTATATTCTTTCGATTCAAAGCTCATAGGGCACGAGAGGCACACATGCATTAAGAAGAAAAGGAAAGAAACTTGAAAACCAAACAGGATATACTAATTACACAGTAATATGCATGATAATGATTACCGCTAAGCCAATGACCTAACAGCTTATATGTCAAACTCTTCAAAGACCATACAGGGGAAGATGCTCGACATCGACCCAAACATCTTGCCCCATCAAGGTCATCACTTTTCGTTGAGCTCTAACCGTGTACCTCCTGAGCATGTCATTAGCTTCATCTCTCTCCATGAAGAAGACAACCCTGTCTTCGGGAGCAAGGCCTTTCTGCTCTACAAAACGGTGCCAAGAAGAGCGTAGAAGAACGGGTTTTGGGTAAGCTCCAGTCATACGGGTTGAGAGACAAAACCTCCATGCATTATCAGTAGCATCGACTGCTTCAAAATTCATCATATGGGCTCCTTCAGGAATTGGAAAAGCCTCAAGGACATGGGTTGGAAATGAAAGAGCATGGCTTATATGGGTTGGTTTTAGTTTCTTCGAGAAGAGATGTACTTGTGCCATTCCTTCTCAGGAGATACAAGAGTTTCTGTGAAGAGAGAAGGGCTAGTGTTGGAGCAGAGATTAGCTCTGTTACCTCAAAATCTAAATGGAACCTTTAGGTAGTGTTGGAGCAGAGATTAGATATATAGAGATAGTGAAGAGATTTGCCCACAAGAAACCTATATACTACAGATTTGGCCCTGTGATATCTCACTACTTCCAAGACACATGTCCTTTGTTTTTAGTGAGGTGTGATTTATCGGATTGTACCTTTGACAATCACATAACTATCAGTGCAGATAACCCTTGGATATGGTACATATTTTAAATATTTATTTTAAAAGACAAAATTTTTCCTTAAAAGAAAATAATTTAGGAACATACCTACAAAAATTGTCATTTAACCCTAATTTACTTTAAACACAAAATAACATAGACTCGTCAAAGGAAGCTAAAGGATGCGTTGACGTACTGTTTATATATATATATATATATATATATATGGGGTAAAGATGTACATGTGGTTCAAAACAAGCACGTGCTAGAATTCCAGAGTGTACCCTTCCTCGCAGGCTGGCTAAAAGTTGAAAAGAAGAAAAACGAAGATGATGAAAATGACGTGCTAGAATTTTTTGCAATCTCAGATATTAGCCAAAAAGGGTGGATCCTTCCCGGCCAGTCATGTACTACTGTCTTCGACCAATTGATCTGTTTTTCAATTAAAATATAATAATAATAATAATAATAATAAAATTCAGTTAACATAAAAATCTCATTAAATCCTGAATTATTGTTTCGTTACTGGTTATCAACGACTGTAGGTGAAGATGGGAAATGTAGAGATAGTGAAGATGGGATTTATGAAAAGAAAAAAAAAAACAAAGTTTAACCAATCATTAGAGTGTAATTATTCTTAATAAATTTGGGATTTTTATTATCTTTATCTCAGTCATTATTAATAATAAACAGATGGTATGCGATCATTATGGTTAAAAGGTTAAACAAAAAGATGAGAATTTAGGAATATATATACCTACAAAAATTGTAATTTAACCCTAATTTAATGTAATGTCCCGCTTACTCTTAATAGATGAGTCACCAAAATATTTGTTAGTGTGGTCATCTTAATTTGATTGGACAAACTAAGCTTTCATAAAAAAAAAATAATTAAATACCATTTTTTAAAAAAACATTGGTGAAATAACATAGTTTGAAAAAAACAATAACACGATTTTATACTTGTTATGATTGAAAAACACGACATTTATACTTTGTCACTATTCAAAATAGCAACAATGTAAAAAAACACCATGAAATAGGCTACACATTAGAAGAGATGAGAGAGAGAAAAAAAATTAATAGACTCTAGAAACACATAGAAGTTCCGATTATGACACCATTGTACCATCAAAAAGTTCTTAACAAGACAAATCTAACAAGTTCAAGGAATGTTACCAGTGGTGACCCGGGTGTGTCACACTTGTTATCTGAAGATGGCAGGTGGCTTATTTGTCTTTGACAGCAAATATGACTCTCTCGGGTCACTATTGGTGATATTTCTTAGTGTTGTTGGATTTGTCTCGTTGAAATATTTTTATGATACTAGTGGTGTTGTAATTGGAGCTCTATTATATCTCTAGTGTTTTTTTTTCTCTCCTCTTTTCTCTCTCCTAATGCGCAATCCATTGCACTATTTCGGAAGTTGATATTCTAGATAGTGACAAGCTATGCATGTCATGTTTCTCAATCACAACATACACAAACTATGTTATTTTGTCAATTTTTTTAAAAAATGTGTTATTTCACCAATATTGTTTTCTTTTTAAAAAAAAACATGCTAACAAGCAAAAATAGCGATAAAAAACCTCCAAGAACCCTTAGTATTTTAGAAAAAAAAGCAGGCAATGCAGATGACGTGTCATCTACAAGCCTATATTTCGCCCACCATTACAATGGCTGAAAAATCAGGCAATGTTTCTTTTGCCCAAAAAACCCAATTTCTAAGTTATTTCAACCCAAGGACACATCTTCAACATTCTTAGAATACTTACAAACCAATCTATTAATTCAAAATATCCAAAAAAAGATTAAAAGCCTAAAATCAAACTAAGTTAATTTTGACTTTCTCGACTTAGATTTGTTTTTTCTAGTAACATTGAGGCTTTAAACGACCATCATCAATCCCCTCTCATTCATGGAACTTGTGGACATCAAGAAAAATCATTTTGGTGGCTGGAAATGGCGTGAATGTTAATTTTTTCTCTCATCGCTAGAATTCGGTAACCCCTCTCCCTCTTTTCTTTAACCAGGGACTGAAAAATAATACAAATAAATTTTTGTATAAAAATGAAAATTTAAAACTTAAAGGGACCTAAATTATATAAATTGTATTATTTTTAAATATTAAGGACCTAAGTGTATTTGCCACGAAATCTTTAATATGACACCTATGTATGACACCTTTTTTTTTTTTTTTTACACCTTATTCTAATTTCACCCTGACCTAAAAATACTGTCTTCAGCTCGGTACCAGCCAGTGAAGTGCTGAGGAGCTGTAACTATCGGATAAAAAAAAAAAAAAAAAGATTGCGTGAAACACTTGTCCATGAGCAACTTGCTCTCATTCTCTTTGTTTGTTTCTTAATTGCCAGTCTTCTCCCATCATAAGGAGGGTGTGTTTAGGACAGAGGTTAGTGGTCAAGTATTTTTTTTTTTTTGTCGCATGTATATATTTTTTATTTTTAGTGAGATTTAGTTTATGCTTTAATTTTTGGTATTCACATCTCTATCCCAAACATAAGATAATCAATAACTGTAGAGGAACAGGAAAATTTAGGAGCGTAGCTACAAAAATAGGTGAATATGGGATATACAGAGATAGTGAAGATGGGATTTGAGAAAAAAAAAAAGAGTTTAACTCGGGATTATTCCTAATAAATTCGGGATTTTTATTATCTTTATCTCAGTCATTATTAATAATTAATAAACATATGGTATGCGATTATTATTATGGTTAAAAGGTTAAACAAAAAGATGAGAATTTAGGAACATAGCTACAAAAATTGTAATTTGATCCTAATTTAATGTAAACACAAAACCTGACAATATAAAATTAAATTGAATTATTCAAAAAATCTTTTGAAGGAAAACCAACTTAAAAATCGTTATACTGTCAGGATATTTCCAAATTACATGCCTAACATGGGGTCGAACCCACAAGCAACAGAGGGCCGGGGAGAACTTTTTAAATGATTATTGCCTGCTTGTATATTCCAAAAAAGGAGGTTGGTAAGTTTTTAATCGGAATAGATTTAATAGAAAAAATAGTTTATATGTAAAATTGATACTATCTCATTGGTTCAAGGGTGAGGTTTGCCAACATTCTATTTCGTTGTCTTTATAAGATTATAATAATAACTGGTTTGTATTTGTTAATCAATGGACTTTCCTTTTAGAGCATATACCATTTCCATGCATAGTAATCTGAGTTTCAATTGTTTATTAGCAAAGCAGAGCTTGGTTTCATAGGGCACGAGAGGCACACATACATTAAGAAGAAAAGGAAAGAAACTTGGAAACCAAACAGGATACTAATTACACAGTAATATGCATGATATTGATTACCGCTAAGCAAATGGCCTACTAGCCAAAAAGCTATAAGGCTACCAGTGGAGTGGAAAGGACTCTTTTCGTGCCAACAGCTTATATGTCAAACTCTTCAAAGACCATATAGGGGAAGATGCTCGACATCGACCCAAACATCTTGCCCCATCAAGACCATCACTTTTCGTTGAGCTCTAACCGTGTACCTCCTGAGCATGTCATTAGCTTCATTTCTCTCCATGAAGAAGACAACCCTGTCTTCGGGGACAAGGCCTTTCTGCTCTACAAAACGATGCCAAGAAGAGCGTAGAAGAACGGGTTTTGGGTAAGCTCCAGTCAGACGGGTTGACAAGCAAAACCTCCATGCATTATCAGTAGCATCGACTGCTTCGAAATTCAAAATATGGGCTCCTTCAGGAAATGGAAAAGCCTCGAGGACATGGGTTGGAACTGGAAGAGTATGGCTTATATGGGTTGGTTTTAGTTTCTTCGTGAAGAGATGTACTGCTTCCATTCTTTTTCAGGAGATACAAGAGTTTCTGTGAAGAGAGAAGGCTAGTGTTTTGGTTGTAATGTGAGAGAGAATAATGTGAAATATATATGCATGACAAGTATACATGTATGTGTTTAAATAAATGTTTAATACATGGAAAGGTCTAGGGGATATATAGAGATAGTGAAAAGATTTGCCCACAAAAGCTACATATTTTACATATTTAGCCCCGTGCAGCTCACTACTCCAAGACGCTTATTATCACCGTATAATGAGCTGACACTTGTCAATCAGTATGTGGACCAAAGTGTTTTCCCCGCACCACTTAGACTATAGTTCATTGTGGTGGGAGGTTGATATTTGTTCATTGTGTATATCCGATATTCCAGTCGTTGATATTTGTTTCTTTACTGGTAATCAACGACTGTAGGCGAAGATGGGATATACGGAGATAGTGAAGATGGGATTTGAGAAATAAAAAAAAAAAAGAGTTTAACCAATAATTAGAGTGCAATTTATTCCTAGCTAATAAATTTGGGATTGAAATCATTTTATATTATCTTTATCTCAGTCATTAATTAATAATAAACATATGGTATGCGATTATTATTATCATTAATTAAACAAAAAGATGAAAATTTATAGTTATCATTACAGTCGTTGAATTGGCCAAAATAATTAAATGAGTAGTGGTTCAAAAGCTTTTAGAAGACATGGATGGTAAGTACTTGGATAAAAAAGAAAGCATGAGCAAGAATTCCAGAGTGTAATTTCATGTGCAAGAATTCGTAGGTTCAATCACTTGTTTTGTGATCTACTGTGCAGACAAAGCGTTCCCTTCAACGCAGGCTGGCTAAAAGTAAAAAAGAAGAAATTGACACAAGATATGATGAAAATGATGTGCAACATGCGTGGAATCATACACCAATCAGACAAAGTGTAACCTCGTTTGTAAACTATGGTTGGTATCTCAGATGTTAAGACAGCCAAATAGGGATGGGTCCTTCCCGGCCAGTCATGTACAGTCTTCGACCAATTGATCAGCCAAAAATTGTAATTTAACTAAATGATTTAATTTAATTTAAACACAAAATAAAATAGAGTCGAGTAATGGCCGACGCGGACTCGTCTAAATGATGCGTTGACATCACGCAATTTATTGTATTGTATATACATAGATTGTCTTTTTCAAACGACTTAACTATTGTATTCTTTCCTTTAAAAAAATGAAGGTATGATGTCATATATAGATGGTATGATGTCATAGATTGTCTTTTTCAACCCAATTTGATGTTGATGTCCACGAGTCTCATTCTATGAAAGGGGATTGATGGTAGTCCTTTAGAGCCTCAATGTTAGTAAAAAAAACAAATTTATGCTGAGAAAGTCAAAACTAACCCAGTTTGATTTTAGTTTTTTAGACCTTTTTTAGGTATTATGAATTGATGGACTGGTTTGTAAGTGTTATAAAGATGTTAGAAATGTGTTCTTGGGTTGAAATGACTTAGAAATTGGGTTTTTGGAAGGAAAAAAAAAACATTGCCTGATTTTTCAGCCACTGTAGTGATAGGCGAAATATGGGCTTGTAGATGACACGTCGTCTGTATTGCTTGCTTTTTTTTATCTCTCTCAAAAAATAAGGGTTGACAACAAGTTATTTACCCCTTTAAAAAATTGGAAAAAAAACCAAGCTCAGTCCCGCAGACCTGAGCTTGTAGGCCTACTTACGTGGCTAGGCTTTTCATTACAGTGGCCTATGTGTGCTGGGCCATAGGTCCACGAGCCTGGGTTTTTTGGTTTTTTACCTTGAATAATATATATATATATAAGAAAAAAATTATTGAACCGGTTTGAATCTATGGCTCGGATCACAGGTACGAGGAGTTAAGCCACAACACCAGACTACTATTATTTTCTAAATTTTTTTTAATTGATATTTTTTTTAACATGTCTTTTTTTCTAAATATTTTTAAAATTTATGTTTCAATTAATATCTCTCTTATATGATTTTTATTTTTTGCTTATTTAACATTTTTTGGATATAGATTTTTTCAATGGTGTTGTGTGTATTAGATTTTTGAAAAGACTATTCATATTTATCTATAATTGACTATTCATATTTATCTATAATTGTTTTAATTTTTTTGTATATATTAACATTATTTTTTAAAATACAATTTTTTTATTTTCAGATAATATTTCTAACATATGCATCCTTGCATAATATGGGTTTCTCCCTTTTATTTTATTTAATCAATTTAATGCGTAAGGCTATTTCTTTTATTATTTGATTAAATTAAAAAATAATTTTAATAAAAAATTTCAATAAACACATCTGAGTAAATATTGTGTCTTGTGAGATTAAATATCTTAATCAATGAATGTCCCTTGATTTTTTTTTCTAATTTTATTTTTAGTTATTGTTAATGACCTTTTTTGTTTTGTTTATTAACACATATAGTTCTCGATTTATTTAATTATATAAATGCATGATTTTTCTTATTTGATCTTGGAATTTTTTTTATGTACAAAAACACATTAGATATAAAATATTTTTTGTAAAAGAAAAAAGTATCTAGCCCATGGTAGAGCTCAAGTCAAATAGCTAGTACTACCTATTGCTTGAGATATTGATATCTAGATACTTTATTAGAAGGATTAAAAGAATGAAAATCTAGAGGACTAATAATTGTAATGTTTGGTTCCTGGAGGTTTTTTATGGCTATTTTTTCTTGTTAGCATGTATTGTTTTAAAATATTGGTAAACTGACACATTTTGAAAAAATATTTGACAAAATAACATCAATTGTATATGTTGTGATTGAGAAACGCCACATGCATAGATTGTTACTATCTTGAATATGAACATCCAAAAAAGTGAAATGGATTGCACATTAGGAGAGAGAAGAGAGGAGAGAGAAAAAACACTAGAGACATAATAAAGCTCCGATTACGCCACTACCAGTACCATAAAAAAATTTCAACGAGATAAATGAAACAATATCAAAATCATCGATGGTGATCTGAGTGGGCTATATTTGCCGCAAAAGGCAAATAAGCCACCTACCACCTTTGGAGGACAAGTGTAGCACATGCGGGTTACCATTGATGACTTTCCTTGAAGTTGTTGGATTTATCTCATCAAGAATTTTTTGATAGTATAGTGGTGTAATAATCAGAGTTTCAATGTGTTTCCAGAGTCTATTTCTTTTTTTTTTTTTGTTTTTCCTCTCTCCTCTCTTCTAATGTGTAGCCTATTTTACAATTTTTTTAGCTTATCGTTATTATGAATAGTGACAAATATGAATGTCGTGATTTTCAATTATGACATGTATAAATCGTGCTATTTCTTTTTTTAAAACTATGTTATTTCACCAATATTTAAAAAAAAAAGCTATTTTTTTAATAAAAACCACTTTTGACGAAGGCTCAGTTTGTCCAATCAAATTAAGATGACCACACTCACAAATATTTAGGTGACTTGTCTATTAAGAGTAAGCGAGACATTGCAAAAAAAAAAAACTAAAAGGAATCAGCCTTTTACTGTAGCAAAAAATATTGTGCACTCTCTCACAATTTACTATAGACTGAAGCAGTGCATTTTTTGAAAATTTTCACTTTGGTCTTAAAACTTTTATTTTGAACGATTTGCCTATTTTAAGCCAAAATTAGCCCTTAATTGCATATTTTTTTAGGAAAGAGGATTCAATTGAAAGCTAGGGGACTGAACTAAAACTCTCGGGGAACATGGGGGCGGGTGAAAGTTTAGTTGAAATATTCATTTTAATCCCCTATATTTTCTTTTTCAGTCCTTTTTTGTTGGGAGGAGAGAGAGGGTGTCACTAAATTCCAGTCTAGAGAGAGAGAGTGACTGTTAGGGAAGAATCTATCCACAAAAACAGTTGATTTTTATGTTAGAAGGTTTCATATGATGAGGGGAGGTTATGTTTAAGTGTTTTTTTACCTTGAAAACACCTAAAATAGCAGAATTGAGCTTGAGAAGAAATTTTGTTTCCGGTAGATTTAGGGTTTTAAGGCGATTTGTTGGCTTTTGTGTGGCCATAGATTGGTTTAACAAGGTCTCTAGGGTGTTTTAGGTTAAAAAAAAGGTTGAAAATGAGATTTTGGGTGAAAAGACAAAGACCCTGTTTTTCCAGCTACCACAGTGGTTGAATTCTAGGTTTCTCGGGCGACACGTCGTAAGCTAACGTGGGCGATGCGTCATTTTTTTTAACTATTTGTTAAAAAAATTAAAGGCTCGTGCTTAGGCCTGACATTGCAGACCTGCGTGCAGGCAGTTGCTTTATTGGGTCAGGCACTAAGCCTGACTTCCTAGTCTAAGCAACGTCTGACATGGTTCTTTTTTTATTTTTCAGTTTTTCTTTTAAAACAATGATGCATTATTTGCGTATATCTTTTCAAATTTGGTTTATGTTTTAATTTGATTGTGATTTTTTTTAATGATATTGAGTGTATTTAATTTTTAGAGAGATAGGTATGATTCATCTGTGGTTTTTTATTAATTTTTTATAGATTAAATTTTTTTTAATATTGATTTTTTTATAATATTTTTCATATATGTAGCCTTGCATTGTTTTTTTCTTTAATTAGTGTTCAATAAATTTTATGTGTTATGTGCAGCCTTGCATTGTTTTTATTTATAATTATTGTTCAATAAATTTTATGTGTGTCGTTTTCTACTATAAATTTTATATGTTTTTCTGTTAAAATTTTATTTTGATAGAGGAATTCATTAAACATAACCAGATAAATTACCCGTGTTGCGATGTTAGATATCTTGATCTTTATTTTTCACTTGGTTTTCTCAATTTCATTTTTGTTTATTGTTGATGAATTGTTTTGCTATATATGCAAAAAATCTAATGGAGGAAACTATTTGGCTAATACTTGTCCAAGAAAGTTTAAAGGTTTTTACATTCTAAGACTAATGTTTGAGGTATGTATCATACTTATTTTATACATTTGGTCCAGACATATAGATGGATACATAAAATATTTTTGCAGACACTTAACTAAGTTTTTTAGGTCCTTGTAGTAACAAAGAGTTGACAAGTATTCATTACTCTTTACTTACTAACAGTTGCTGAGACTTCACTTTTCACCCAAAAGCTGAGCTTTCATATTCTTTTTGTTCATCATGCCACTTTTTATTTTACGTTGCTCAAACAATGTTTAGATTCTTTACGTTCCTTTACATTTTACAATTTAATTTTTATATGAAATTTAAGATGGTTTAAGCAAGTTTTTGCATATTATTTATCTATTGCTTGAAAATAAAATCATATAGCTTTTAATTCTGCCAACTCTTGATTACATGTTTAGAAAACATCTTTTTTTTTAATTATCTCATAATTATGTTTCCATAGCCTATCTAATATATGTCTTCACAAGGTCATGTATGGCTAAAATACAACAATGTTATAATTAAAGTATTGGATCTTTTTTTTTTTTAATATATGCAATCACAAAGTATTGGATCTGTGGATTGAAGTTGGATCTTATCACGCAAACAAACAATGTTATAATTAAAGAATATAACAAAACAAAATGAAAAGTAGATTGACTCTATCAATATAAAAAATAGTATAGGTTCAAATGCGGCAAAACACTTTACAAATATAAAAAATAATCTATGAAAATGTTGAAATTAATTTTGTTTTAATTGAAAATAATAATAATAATTAATAAAGCGTAAAAGGTGCTCAGCTCCTAAAAACCAATAATTCATGAGCAAATTATTTGATGGAGTAAGCTCCTGAGCAATCAGGATTTAATGAGATTCTTATGTTAACTGGATATTTTTTTAATTATTATTATTATGTTTTAATTGAAAAATAGATCAATTGGTCTCAAAATATTTTAATTGAACTTGGAGTTTAGACTATGTTTTTAATTTCCTGTCTTCTACCACTAATTTCAAAAAAAAAAATTGTTTCTCAAACAAAAATCTCATTTTTTTTTTTAATAAGAGCACGTCATATTTTACTATTTTTTACAGTCATGGCAAGCAAACAATCACGTTAAACAATCACACCTATCATAAGAGACCGAGATATGTTCTTTGTCCAGGCTTGGTGGGGCTTCAGTGTTTTTAAAGGCTCACGTTGACGTCGTCTTATGCTGGTTGCCGGCGATGAAAAGGTTTTTGATTGAACAAGGACCATGAAAGATTCTTTAGAAAGCCACTCCTATTAGTGTTCTAATATAAAAAAATCTCGCTTTTTTTTTAGAATTATGAAAGATCTCAAATAATTAAATATTAACTTATAAAACCTCTTGTTCATTGATAGATATAAAATTTTTAATCCATCGACATAATTTTTATTATATAACTCTTAAATGATGTATGAATATATAATTTACATTAAGCTTTTAACACATAATTATTTAATTTTTAATTAATATCTTGTTAAATAACCATTTCAATTCAAAAATTAAAGATGTATTGTATAATTTATGTTCTTTTTTAATATAGATTTCAAATCTTGTCTCAGCCTCTATGAAAGCTCCTAGAGAGTATTTGGGAGTGTGGTAGTAGTTTTTTTTAAAAGTGTTTTTCATTCCAAAATACATTAAAATACTTTTTTTATTTTTTAAAAATAATTTTTGATATCAGTACATCAAAATAATCTGAAAATATCAAAAACATATTAATTTAAAGTAAATAAATAAAATGAAAATGAAAATTTTCAAAAACATTTTTCATCCACGGTACCAACCATTGCCTAACCGCTTTACCATCTTCATTTAAATTAAACCTAATTTTCAATCCTGCATGTATGCTTTATTGGAGGCAAGCCTTCATTTGAGGTCCATGTAGTTTTTTATCATGATAAATTTTATTAAATAAAATATTTTCTACTTATCAAACAAAGTTAACTAAGGTGATCTTATAAAAAAAAACTACATAAATTAATTTAGATAATTATTTTAAAATAATTAATTTAATATATTATTTATTTATAAATTCATTAAATCAAGGATACTCTACAAATCTACATGCCCGAATAAATCAAGTATTTGTTTACCTACCAGCAACTCCGAATCCATGAAGATAAGAGTCCCTCCATGCCCATCTCCATTCAAATAAATGGAAGCAGATTTGAATGGAAAAGGGCACAATTACCATCTTTATTTATTAACAATTTAATGTTATAAGTCCGAGCTAATTGTGTATAAAACAAATAAAAATAAATTATGAATTCTAATCTTTAATAAACTAAATATTGAAGTATAAAATTAGAAAAAAAATCAGAATAATCTCATAGAAAGTAAAAAAAAAAAAACCCGAGTTAACTCAAATTAATCTATCAAACTTGCGACCACATTCCTCTCCGGCATCTCATTAAACAATATCCTTGCCAGCTCTAGCTCGCCGCTTTTAGCATACCCATTAACCTTGTTCGTCCAAGAGAACACATCTCTAACTCCCATGGTATCAAAGATCCCTCTTAACCATCTAGGTGGTGGCCCAATTGTAAGAGTTTGGGACCAAGAGGTTTGTTCCCTCTGTGGTCTCAGGTTCAAACCATGTGATTGCTCATATGATGGCCACTGGAGGCTTACATGGTCGTTAACTTCAGGGCCCGTGGGATTAGTCGAGATACGCACAAGCTAGCCCGGACACCCACATTAAACTAAAAAAAAAAATTCCCTCTTGCAGAATCCAGGTCTCATCCCAACAGTTACGCTTAGAATACCCATCAGTCATAGACAGAAAGTCCATCTCTTGCAGGAATTCCATCAAACAAGTGTCAAGCAAAACCCAAACAACCACGCAGATCATAAAAACGAGCCAACCCATCTTGAAACAACATAGCATAAACAAAACCCATCTTTCGAATACCACAATGAACTGATTTCCCTCCTAAAACTCTAAAAAACTGCTCGCCGCACGCTTTCAGCGCAAGAACAAAGCGCCTACAGTCCATTTCAGCGCCATTTTGAACCACTTGGCAGAAAAACAAGAAGCCGCTATGGCCCATTTTGGCTTCAGAGTTGCCTCTAATCATGGTATTCCAAATATAAGTGTGAGAGAGGGCAAAAGGCCAAGGCAAGACTAACATGGAAAGAAAGCTTGGGGGTAGATTAGCCAGACTATAAAGGAGAAGGACTTATTTGTACTTGTTCCAAGATTGTGAGTCAAAATAATACCGCTTCTTTTCCTTCAAACGCAATCTCGTCCTCCGTTCCAGGGAATCTTTTTACCTAA
>Ga0325405_1003546_pt1 | contig 16034 bp, 15 predicted proteins | sample PopdelMetagenome_21_FD_205663 | JGI IMG/M metagenome (GOLD analysis project Ga0325405, IMG submission 205663) | Populus deltoides microbial communities from Bellville, Georgia, United States - Xylem-Control-R2 | ecosystem: Host-associated > Plants > Phyllosphere > Stem > Wood/Secondary xylem...
AACCGGAGACTGGTCAAAAACAACATGCAGTTTTGGTCCAAAAAATACATAACATAAAACAATAAGTTTTCCATGTAAGATTTATTAGTAGCTTATTACGTTTTTTCCCCACCAGCAGATTCTTTGCTGGTTTACTTGTATTAATTAATCAGTGGACATTCATTTACTGGTCAACTTTCTTAAGAGACATCATTAAATCCAATTCACATGGGGTTGGAGAAAATTAAAGTAAGCTTACATGAACATGATATCGGAATCAATCCACTATCGTAGTGTAGAATTATAATAGCTAATGATTTTTACCGGTAGTGGGTGAGGAAGGTAACTCCAAACCTTAATTATAAATACATCCACTCCACCACTTCTTTCCTTGTAGCATCCACCTCCTAAATCAAGAGAAAAGGAAAACACCTCCCTCTCTCTGTCTCTCTTCCTTCGTTCTACCACCAAACACGTACACATAATAATACATATATCAAGACAACATGCCTGTCGATACTTCATCACTTCCATGCCAAGGCCAAACTGTCTGTGTCACCGGGGCTGGTGGCTTCATTGCTTCATGGATTGTTAAACTTCTTCTAGAGAAAGGTTACTCTGTTAAAGGAACTGTGAGGAACCCAGGTTAGTTTATAATAATTAAGCACTTGGTTTAATTCCTTCCCTTTTCTTTTTCTGTTCTTAAGATTGTGTTAATTTAATGCTCTGTATTTGTGTTGTTATACACAGCTGATCCCAAGAATTCCCATTTGAGGGAGCTTGAAGGAGCTCAAGAAAGATTAACTTTATGCAAGGCTGATCTCCTTGATTATGAGTCTCTTAAAGAGGCTATTCAAGGGTGTGATGGAGTTTTCCATACTGCTTCTCCTGTCACAGACGATCCAGTATGTTTCCTTTTTTTCTTTTCTTTTCGGTTCATTGGTAGTAAAAATCTTGTTTGGATGCTGAGAATTTTAAGAAAAGAAAATAAAAACATCTTCAAGTTTGGTTTTGATGATGAGATGATTTTGTGTTCCAATACTTGAAGGAGCAAATGCTGGAGCCAGCAGTGAATGGAACCAAGAATGTGATCATGGCAGCAGCTGAGGCCAAAGTCCGACGAGTGGTTTTCACGTCTTCAATTGGTACCGTGTACATGGACCCCAATAGGAGCCCTGATGTTGTCGTTGATGAATCTTGCTGGAGTGATCTTGAGTTCTGCAAGAACACCAAGGTATTTAATTAATAACATGTGATGATTATTGATTAACATAATTAAATAGCTCCTAATTAGAGCACGGATCGGCTATTACTTGATGATTAAATCAACATGATATAAAATATATGCTAATTAATCACATGTCATGATAATTGATTAACATAAATAGTATTGTGCCCACCTACACTTGAGTTACTCAAAGCATAAAGAGCAGGTGTAAATAAAAATATCTCTAAGATATGGTGATGTAAGTTCATTATTCCTTGCGTCATAGGGCTTACTGCATCTTGAAATCCTAATTGCCTATCCTTAACATCTTGATGTAAGTTCATCTTGGAATTGCAGAATTGGTATTGCTATGGAAAGACTGTGGCGGAACAGGATGCATGGGATGTGGCTAAGAAGAATGGAGTTGACCTAGTGGTGGTGAACCCGGTGCTGGTGCTTGGACCATTGTTGCAACCCACTGTCAATGCTAGCATCGTTCACATCCTCAAGTACCTAACCGGCTCAGCCAAGACATATGCTAACTCTGTTCAAGCTTATGTGCATGTTAAGGATGTGGCACTAGCCCACATTTTAGTCTTCGAGACACCTTCCGCCTCCGGCCGTTACATTTGCGCTGAGAGAATGCTCCACCGTGGAGAGGTGGTGGAAATCCTTGCAAAGTTCTTCCCGGAGTATCCCATCCCCACCAAGTAAGTTCTTATGATTTTGAACAGTTTTGAAAAGAATTTTTTGAACCCAAAAACAAACCCACATATATTTGCACATTTGATATATATATATAAAGCAACTTAGGGCAATGAGTGTTGGAAGATTTTGTACAATAATTAAATTAAAGAATAAAATCCTCACTTCCTGTTGCATGACAGTTCTCTGATACTTCATCCCTATCCATGCCCAAAATAAGAAAATAAATGAAGAAAAGGGTTTTTTGTCCTTATTATAAATATAGTAAAAAAACATTGCAGATCGCTGTCTTATTTTATTTTTAATTTTTTGGTTTCTTAATGATATCGTGGGGCAATTGGTGTCCCAATTTTGACTTGTATGATAATCTTAACCAAAAATCGAATCCCCCGTGGCCTAATTTTTTGAATCATCAACAAAGAAAGCCAAATGATTTGACAATGCTGGTGCAGCAAAAGGGTCCTCACCAACCCCACCGTCTGTCATATTTGGACCAAAATGGGTTCTCTACGTACGATTGGTACTGCACAAAGTTATTGGATCACAAGTTAAATCTTGCTTTTTTATATATTTTCAAATTTTTTAATGGAGAGTTAGGAAGAGGATTATTGGGTCCTAAATCCTAATCTCATGCAATTATATGCTACAGTACTTGTTTGTCTAATTGTTAATGAGCTAGTGAATATTAATATTTTGTAGAAAAAAACCTACCAAGTTTGTAGAAAGAATTAATTGTGCTGTGTTTTTCTTATTAATCTTGAATATTAATATTTTGTCAATGCATTTGCAGGTGTTCAGATGAGAAGAACCCAAGAAAACAACCCTACAAGTTCACAAACCAGAAGATCAAGGATCTGGGCATTGAATTCACCCCAGTGAAACAGTGCCTGTATGAATCTGTCAAGAGCTTGCAGGAAAAGGGTCACCTTCCAATCCCAAAACAAGCTGAAGACTCTGTGAAAATTCAAAAAGAGCTCATTTATTAGGAGGGGACGTACATGTCCACACCCCAAGTGTGGTTGTAGTTATCTGCAAAATACATATTAGGGAAAACAATATACTAAAGAAGAATGTAGAGTGCAAGTGTTACTGTCTTCTTAGACCTCTAATTGCCTTCGCGCTTAGATTAATCAATGTTTTAATCCTCTAATTAGTCAATTATTGGATGTAACTTTTGAGTGTTCCACTTTTTTTTTGGTTGTTGTTGTTGTTTAAGTTTAATTCAATTTCAATATGGAATCAATACCATCTCTGTGGCTTCCCTTGGATTGAGAGTTGATTATCTATCTTTCAAAATAAGGTCTAAAAATCGAATAATTAAAGCTTATATAATGATAGTTGCATGTGCATCTCGTAGGTATGATCTGAATTGAAATGGAAGCATTTTTAGGGAAAATTGAGTCGTTCTATTTCACCCAAAAGATCTATTTTAGAGTCGATCTAAGCACGGAAATAAGCAATAGGAGTATTTTCCAAGAGGCAGGAACAAAAAAAAAGGACTGCATAAGCAATAGGAATATATACAAGCCCAAACCTGGACTTCAGTTGAGTTGTGTGCGACCAAATCCAGCTGCAGAACTTTAGGCCCGATCCTTCTACTAGCAATTTCGGTAGAGTTTAGAATTAAAACTCGCTGTGCCCTACATATCGACCTAACAAGCTATCAAATTTGAGCTCCAAGTCAGGTTGGTTTTTTACTTGTTTAGCAAAGTTGATCAATCAAACTTAGATGATCTATCATGTCAATTCATGATCCAGTTGATTAGGTCAAATTAGGTGAGACTCGACCAGGTAAATTGTTGCAATGTCGCAGTTACACAAGTTAATTACCCTAACTTAAACAAACAAGATAGTATAGAACAAGCAAGGGGTCGATTCCACGAGAAAGATCTAATTCAAGTCTTTACACTAGATGATTCAAAGTTAAGGGGGGTTTTGAGGTTATCTAGGCTATACTATGGTAAACAAAACAAATTAATCAAGCTAAATTAAATAAATCCAAAATTTATTAAAAGAAAAACCTTGGTCTCAAGTAAACGTCCACCTATGAAAATCAAAATTGATCACTGAAATGATATGTCAATTTATATTATGAATATCTATCTTTTTTTAACATTAGTCACTTAACCAATCCACACTGTAACTAACCCTAACCATTAAACAACCATAGTGTTTGCACTAATAATTTAAATCAATGGCAACCATAAGAGCTAGATAGGTTGATAAATCTTAGACAACATAACTGTCTGTAATATATTGTTGATTTAGTTGAATGTTTCTCCTAAGATTAACAACATAGATCCATCATAATTATTAAACTTAGTCGCTTCACAAGTTCAAATATCACAACTTCGGTTTTGATAGCAAATTTAGCCATAGATTGGTTTAGAATAATAATTTAGAGTCCGCTCTAACAATCAAACTAAACAATCATAGAAAATAAGAATAGAAAAACATTTATAGTCATCATATAAACTGAAAAGAAAAGATAGAATAGATCTCATAGTTTTTTTTTTGAAATCTGAAGGTTTTTGTATCCTTTCAATCAAAAAAAATTACTTAGCCTTGCATATCTATTGAAAAACTAATGAATAAAATATATGAGAACATAATTTCTGGTATAAGAGAAAAGAGTGGGGTTTTCTTCTTTTTTCTGGCTGCGTCATCCTTTTCTTTCTCCTTTTCTTTTTATTTGATAGGAAATCCTAATCCCCACCTTCCTCCAATCCATTTTCACTCTCCTAAAAAATATAAAAATATTCCTTTGCAAAGTAAACAATCTACATTTAAGTAAGTTGGACTAATTTCTTCACAAAACCTGTCTGTGGTAGAATTTATAGGTTGTCTTAGAAAAATCATATCTCTCTTATATGAGCTCTTTGAATAGGTTGAAATTTGTAGATTGATATTTCTTTGAGTCAAGAATCCAACAAAATTGAGTTTGCATCAAATGGAGTTCTCTACCTCAAGATATTCAAGTTGGAATGACCGAAGATCAAGACTGGCATAATGAAATACTTGTCTTTGAAGGCTGTAATTTCCAGCCTTTTTTTTTCTTACCATATACATATAAAAAGGTATGGATGTTAGCTTTTTAATGCCATTGGAATCACTTCATTTCGACCTCTACAACTCAAGTTCTACATAAAACATCGATCAGAGGTTAAATCTGCCAATATTCGACGCGAGATGGAACATGGTTTGAATTTTATCTCTAATTTACTCATTTTAGAATTTCACATCCAAAAGTGCCTTTAAAACATAAAAACAAATAGTATCAATGTATTTTATATATAAAACATGAACAAAATACTAGGTAAATATGGGTAAAACTATCGAATTGTTAGAGAATAATAGAAATCATATCTTAAGACCTCATTTAATATCTTAAGCTTTTAGGTTGAGATGGTTTTTTGACATGGTATCAAAGCCTTGATGACCAAGTGGTCACGAGTTTGAATTTCACCATCCCCATTTACTTGATAAAAATTAAGCATAAGATAGTGTTAGTCTATGCAAGTTTCAAGCCCAAATGGCTTTCACTTGAGGGGGTGTATTAGAGAATAATATAAATTATATCTTGGGACCTCATCTAATAGCTTAAACTTTTAGGTTGAGATGGTTCTTTGACATTGGGTTTTCATCTGAGGTAGCAAAAGGGAAAGACCCTTTGTCGCACGTGTGCGGCGTCGCGACGATTGTCCTCCACACTCACGTGTGTGTATCTGGCAAATATAGGGAGACAAGGAATTCTTGTCTTTTATCAGTGAAAAAAATAGAATGGGAGTTGCCACCTAGTATTTTGGTTATTAGGAACCCTAATTGGTCTTAGAGATCGGGTACGGGAATTAGTTGCGTAAAGAGAAGGTATTAGCACCTCAAATACGTCCTACCTAAGGTAAGCTACATTGTTTAATTGTCTGATAAATGCTAAGGTTTCATTGTATTTCTAATTGTTGGTCTGTCTACGGTTCAAGAAAAGTCCTCCTTGATAAGGAAATCTTTATCTTATCGGGTAAAACCTAATCGTCCTAACGTCAATAAAAGAACTACCTTTTCAATATCAGGAATACATTTTACGTATAAATTTGTAATCCCTGATATTAAAAGAAAACATAATAATTTTTTTGGAATTTTTAAAATATTTGCCAAGTTCTCGTGACTTTAATAAACTGGTTATTAAAGCCAAAAATGCATGCTAAAACATTTTTTTTTTGAAGTTTTCTTTGTTGTATGAAAATACAATGAGTTTTTAGCTTTGAGAGACTTGGCCGTATGCATGAAAACAAAAACATGTTTTTTTTAATGTTTTGATGAAAACCGGGTATTTTAATACCGGATTTGTATTTTTATGATATAAAAATACAAACTAATATTAAGCAAAACTTAGCAGAAAAATACGCGGAAGAATCACAAATTTTTGAAAAAATATTTTTTTAGACCGGGCCGGACCCGACCCACTCATTTTGGGCTAGGCCAGACTTGTCCGGCCCAGTGAACAATGGAGCACTCTCCACTGTTCACGTAGAACAGTGGAGACGGTGCAGCGAAGAAGAAGAAGAATAAGGAGGAGGAAGAGGGGCGGACCTGCGGTGGCTTCGAGGCTATGTTGTTGGCGATTGCTGACCGGAGAACGACTTGGACTGTGGTCGGCCTTTCTTCTTCTTCTCTGCATTTTTTTTCTTGTGCTTTGTTCTCCACTGTTTCTATTTTTTTTTAGTGTTTCTTCTTCTCCCCGCTTCTGTCTGCTGCTTCTCCTTTCCTTTTCTATTTCTAATGGTGGCTGTTGTTGTTGGCGGAGCGATGGTGGCTCTTCTCTGTGGCGGCGGGCAGTGTCTGCTGCTGTTTTTTCATCTGTGCAGAGGTGCCGGCTCCTTCTTCAAGGGTGTTGTAGTAGGGGGAGGAGGATGGTTAGAGGTTGACGATGGCGCTGCTGGTGGCGGAGGAGTTGTTGTCACAACTCAGTGGTTGTGGCAACCAATGCTACTGTTTTTCTTCTTTTTCACAGTGTTGCAGCAGGGAAGGAAGATGGTGGGAGGCTGACGGTGGCGCTGTTGTGGCGGTGGAAAGGAAACACAGAGGTGGTGCCCGGGGGGTGAGGTACGATCCTTCTTCTTCTTCTTTGTGCTGAGACCACCAGTCTCTGTTCTTCTCTTCCCCACGTATGCTTTTGCTTTCTCTCCTCTGTATCTCAAAAAAAATCCCATGTTTGGTTTCCCTTTCCCCTCTGCTTTTTTTTTTTTCAATCTCTCCTCTCTTTCAAACAATTCTTCCTGCTCTCTCATCTTCTGTTGCTTCTCTCTGCTCTTGCAATCCCTTCCCCACGTCTTTTTTTTCCTCCTCTGTCTTCTCCCTTTTCTGTATTTATAGCCAAGCGGAGAGAGAGTCCCCCCTGCCTTGTTACATCAAGACGCAAGAGGGAAACGAGGATACCTTACCCCTGTAGGGTAAGGTGGCCGGTTGTCTGCAAGGCATGGGTTGTATTAATGGTGGCAGGGTAAAGGGGATGGCTTGTGTCCGGGTTTTGTGGGCAAGTGGGAGGGGAAAGAGAAGGAGAATAGTGGGAAAAAAATATTTAAAATCTTCTTCTTCCTTGCCTCTACATGCGCAGGGAAGAAGGAGAATAATGCCATTTAAAACGGCACTGTTTTGATTTGTTTTTTTTTTTTGAATTTTGAAGACAAGAAAATGTAATTGGGAAGAACCCAAAAATGGGTTATCACACCCTTCATCGAAGATCACACATCTTGAAACATATATCTTGCCAATGGATGTATCAAGACATTTGAATCCTTAATGAGAGTTGCTATAATCAATGAAGACACAATGTTTAGATATGAAGTCAAGTTTGTTGCGATTGAATGGGTGAAGAAAAGGAAAACAAGCACAGCTAAAAAATTTTAGAGATGAAAAATCAGGAGCATGTTTGTAAAGTTTTTCAAATGGTGAAAAGCCAAGAGGGGTGGTGGGAAGGAAATTAATGAGATATGTGGCCATGAGAAAAGCGTTATCCCAATAGGTGTGAGGAACATGACAATGGGATAAGAGTGAGAGGCCCGTTTCAACGATATGACAATGTTTTCGTTCAATGAATCCATTTTGTTGAGACATATAGGGGCATGAGATTTGGTGTTAAATGCCAATATTTGCAAACTATGTGTGAAGAGAGCGATACTTCCCATCCCAATCAGTTTGTACAAATTTTATCTTACAATTAAATTGGCATTCAACAAGTTTTTGAAATGAGCAAAAAATTTGCATGACACCAGATTTGTTAGCGATTGGAAATAACCATGTAAATTTGCTAAAATGATCAACAAACAAAACATAGTATTTATTGCCATTGGTTGACATGCTACGAGATGGATCCCAAACATGGGAGAAAATTAATTCAAGAGGATGATTAGAGATTGATTGAGAACTAGAGAAAGAAAGGCAATGACTCTTTCCTTGTTTATAAGCCGAACAAACACCCAAAATTTTATTAGACGAAGTAGGTAAAGAAAATTTGGAAACAAGATGCCGAATAATTTGATAGGAAGGATGTCCCATCTGGCAATGCCAGACATCAAGAGGTGCTCGTTGAGATAGGTATGTTTGAGGATGGTTTATTGGTGATGTTGCTACTCAATTTTTGACCCATCTTTTTGTTAAGTTTTTGAAAAAAATCCAAAAATAGCGAAAAACAAAGAAAATTCAAAAAAATATGTTTTTAATATATTTGCATCATTTTTAGCATTTTCAGTATCGTCTCAAAAGAATTTAAATTTTTAAAAGTCTTTTGAATGCGATTGAATTTTCACGCGTTGTTTTTTAAATAATTGATTTTTCTCATTGAATCGACATTGATATTGCTCATTTTCAAAAAAAATACAAGAAAAACCAAGAAAAACCAAAATTTATAAAAAAAAATTAAGGGACTAATTTTAAGAACCAAACAACATTTTACCTAAAAATTAAAAATATAAGGTAAAAAAATTTCCAGGGGTAAGGAAATTTACAAAGGGGAGGGGGGCAGTTTGGAGAGTAAAAAAAGAAAAAGGGGAAACCTAAATCTATCTCTTCTCCAAGCCGCCCCAGCTTGGACCTGGTGGGTTTCTTCTCCTTCACCCATCTCCACTAGCCGTTGGCCACAGAGACCCAGCCACGACCTCATCCTCCCTGCACACAACCTCTCGGCCAGCACCCTCTCTTTGCCAAAGACAAACCAAACAGCCGCCCACTGGTTTTGATTTTTCTCTCCAGCCGGCCGCAAGACAAGCCTTCCCTTCTCCACCACCCTCTCCATCGCCACTCTCCCCTGCTTTGGGATTTTTTCCTCCCACACTCATTTCCTTCCCCACAGCAGCCAGCCACAGACCCACAGTCTCCTCTCTCAACTTTCTCCCCCATTTCCCTACTCATCGACCTCCTCAGACCCAAGGTCTCCATCTTCACCAGCCACCTCCCAACAGTCCTTTCTCCTCCAGTAGCAGCCCAAACACAGCAGTTTCAACAGAGCCCGCCGACCACAAGCCACGCCCCTCCGCCTCTGTAATCCGACCACAGACACCCTGAACTCAGAGCCATCGATCGCTTGTAAAGGAGAAGATCTGCAGTGGAAACAGATCCGAAGGGAAAGAAAAAAGATATAAAGGAACAGATCTGAAAAGGAGATTAGAACCGAAACTTGGCTTGTGTCTTTTCTTCTTTTACAGGTGAAGGTGGGTGTCACCACCGGAAGGGAAAGGAAGAAGGGAGGAAGTCGTTCTAGATCCCTTCTCTGCTTGGATTTTCTGACGGCAGCGCCACTGTCTTGCAGCTCCGGATGTCTGCCTGACACTGTTTTGGATTGTTTTGGGGGCTATTTTGTAAATTTTAAATTGTTTAATATAATTTTTATGTATTTTTGAATTTTTATAATTTGCAGTGCGGATGTTAAAAAAAAAGAAAAAAAATAAAAAAATATAGTGAAAGTGAATGGGTTTGTATTTTTTTTATGGATTTTTTTATGATAAAATTGCAAAGAATAAGGAAGAATTTAATATTTTGATTTGCTAACGGTAAATGATTATGAACACACGTACGTTGTATTTCTAATATTTGATGAAAAGATAAATTTTTTAAAACACATCAAAGCCACGAAACAACTTATCTCAAGTAGGAAGTGTTAGGGATGCTAATACTTTTTTTAATTACAACTAGTCCTTTACCCGTGAATTTCTGACAAGACTAGTATACCTGGGTTTTCTATTAACTCTTAATGAAATATTAGATGGTGAATCTCAACGAACGAATCAAGCAAACGAAACGAAAAAAATCACTAAAAAAAAGACGCCGCGGGGGTGACGTGTGACAGGTGACATGGAGGTACGCCGCGGGGGTGACGTGTGACAGGTGACATGGAGGTTAGAAAGATGTAGAGGTTGTCTTTAAGTTTGCTGTGCAGAAGAACTCTCCTCGTTGCCTCGTCCTTCATTAAAAAAAAAAGACGAGTGAAATTCAAGATAAATATTATTATCACTTGTAAATTGACTAACAGAAATCAAATTCTTCTTAATCTGAGGTACATGCAGAAACTTATTTAAAATAAAAGAATTTGTTGGGGTTGAAAGAGTGGTGAAACCAATATTTTTTATAAGTAAACCTGCCCCGTTGCCGACATGAATCTAGTTGTTGCCAAGATAAGGTTCTGATCGCACATACAAGTTGCTGAAGTTGGTGAGGTGGTTTGTTGAACCAATATCCAGATACCAGTTGGTATCATGTTGTGGTGAGGGAGATGTCATATAAGCCGCCATATTAGAAGGAGTGCCTTGGTAGGCATGATCGAACATGTAATAACATTGAATGACGGTGTGGCCAATTCTTCCACAGACTTGGCATTGTGGTTTTAGGTTGGAGGAGTAGTTTGGAGGTGGGCCTCTTCCTCGTTTTCCACGTCCCCTTCCTATGTTGTTGCAACCATGGGACTGGTTCTGAGGAAAGCGTTGCCGTTATATTTTCAACTACGCGACCTATAGTCATTCCTTAGGGCCACGTTCACAGAGCCAACAAAGGTGTCAATGGCAATTTGTTGCTGCTCTAGTCAGAGCTCAAATGCAAGAAGATGGTTAAACATATATTCTAAAGTCATTTTGTCAATTTGAGTGGAAATTGACATGACAATAACATCATAAGAAGTATCGAGACCACAAAAAGGTAAGCTATAAATTCATGGTTTTGAAGGGGTTGTCCGACAATGATCTCATTTTTTGAAAGTAATCAGAAATTGACAAGTTACCTTTCTTAGTGGATGCAAAAAATTTTCGAGTTTGTATGGTGGGAGTGAAGGAGTGAGACGCAAACATTCTCTCGAGGGCTACCCAGACTTCTCTTGAAGTTGTGAGGCCAACCATTTGTGCCAGGATATTCTCGTACAAGTAGGAAACTAGTGCACTTAGAACAACCTGATCTTGATCATACTAGGTAATGTAGTTGGGATTTGATATCTTAGTGTGAGCGGTTTGGGAGGTTGCTGCTTCAGGATTAGGAATGGTGTGGCTAGGACTATCAACGAACCCAAACAGGTGCTGACCACGTAGATAGGGGACGATTTGAGTTTTTCAAAGAAGGTAATTATACTTGGTAAGTTTAATTATGACAAGGCTATGTATGTTGACGGGAGTAACCGAGTTTGAAGGAGATGAGGCCATATTGGTGGATCGAAAAACAAAGGTTATGTTAAGCTTCGATACCATGTCAAAGAACTATCTCAACCTAAAAGCGTAAACTATTAAATGAGGTCTCAAGATATGATTTATATTATTCTATAACACAAATAATATGGTTGTATCATGAATCTCAAGGGGTTTTTTTTTGTATATTTATCTAAAATAATCTAGTTTTTAAATATGCTTAGGTTATACAGTGGATCCATATATTAGCTCAATTAAACTCTTTGATAACTATACAAATGCTATCATATCATGCATACATACGGATTAAAAAAAACATACTGTAATTAAAAAATAAATAAAATTAAATACAATCATAACTTGGGAGACGATCACAAGCCCACAAACACTAAAAAAACGAATATAATCAATAAGTGCATTTAAGTGAAGTACATTCTCCTTTTGTTTTGTTCAAATTTGTAAATAGATAAAACCATCAACTTATTAATTTGGATTAATTTGGTGTGTGTCAATATATTGTTGTAGTTTATGGCTCATAAAAAGATATTGAAGTGGAGCGAAGTGAAATGATAAAATTTGTCTATGTGGGATTTGTTTTTTGTTTTGAACTATTAATAGGTTGATGGTGCAGAGCCATGCCTCAAAGGTACGATGAATGAGTATTATTCAACGTAGAGTGAAAATAAAAACTCTTCATTTTTGTGAATGTAGACACAATGTCGAACTACATTGAATTTATTTTTGTGAATGTAAACACAATGTCTAACTACATTGAATTTTATGTTCTTCCGTCATATTACAATATTCACCGACAACTGTTGTAGATATTTCATTACATAATATGAAAGTATTAACACCTTTTATATGAATCCCTCGTATTATCTTATCTTATAAATTAGAAAATTCTTCGGAATCAAAATGAATTCCCTTGCATCTTTAGACTTTGGTCTTATATAAAACAAAGATAATGTGGAGATTTGTCTAGATTTTATTGATAATAACAATACCCCACCACTATGTTTAGTGGAAGCACCATTAGTGATTAGTTCCATAATTGGTGGCATGTTTCAAGGCTCTCCTTTCTGCTCTCCTTTCTCCTATAAATGGAGACAAAGAGAGAGCAATAGAGAAGAGTGCAAGGGAAGAGGTGTGTGCAGTAAGTGCAACTTTAAGAGTTGTGAGCAGATTTGAGAGAAACACCGAGTGTAAGAGTGAAACACTTGGTTTTGGGATTGTACTGGGGTTGAGTTGAGTGTTTGTATCATTTCTCCAATAATATACAATTTGCTGCCTCCGTGGACATACCCGGTTTTGGGGAACCACGTAAATTTGCTTGTTTGTGTTTTTTATTTGTGTTTGCTTTCAGTCCAGTATGCACAACAAATTGGTATCAAAGCATTAGGGAAGCTTAAACACAGAAAAACACGTTTTTCAGCTCTCTGTTTAAAGTTGTAGATTTTTCAAAGTTCTCAGATCTTGATTTTGACCAGCTGCGGAGATTCCTTTCGTCGATACGAGTCCAATGATATAAAGATCATCAAAATCAGAGTTGAAACGAGCCCTGTAGAGCTCGCCGAAGTTTCGCCAGAAATCTACCGGAAAAACCAGACAGTGCCGGAATTCTAGCCTGAGAAGATTGCCACGTCACTAGACACGTTGGCGCTAAGTCATCATCCACGTCATCAATAGAGGTGCACATTGCCATGTCATCAGCCACATCATCTAACAGTGACGGAATATTCTTTTGACATAATAAGAATATTCCGTTGACAGTATGAGAATATTCCCGTGACAGAATATTCTTTATTAGAGACAGAATATTCTTTCCCTGAGTCAACTCGGTCAGATTTGTTTTTGCCAACTCAGTGATTTTTTGACCTGTTTTGGCCGAGTCAAGCTTGTTCCTAGCATTTTCAACCATTCTGGACGCAACCGTGGTGTCCGTTTTGTGAAACAGCACACCAAATTTACTGTTTTGGCTCTTTTGAGCATAAAAGTGCGTGTTTTAACAATTTTAGGAGTCCATTTGTAATCCAAAGACGTCCTAATGGCTGATATTCCAGAAGAAAAATCAGCGGGGAATGCTAGTATACCTCCACAATACATCCTGGTATCGAGTACCAAATTTGAGGTGGAGAAGTTTGATGGGAAAGGTAATTTTGGCATGTGGAAATGTGAAGTCATGTATATGCTTGTCCAAATGAATTTGGATTTCACTCTAGAAGATAACCCGGAGGATTTGGATGATAAAAGCTGGGAAAGGATAAATCGATTGGCTTGCAGTTCCATCCGACTTTGTCTTGTAAAGGATAAGAAGTACGTATTTTCAGAACAAAACTCTGCAAAGGAATTATGGCAAGCACTAGAGGACAAGTTTATGAAGAAGAGTATAGAAAATCGTCTATACTTGAAGAAAAGGATCTTCCATTTTCAGCACAAGAAAGGTACTTCCATGAACGAGCATTTGAATGATTTCAATAAAATGATAGCTGATTTGAAGAATTTAGATGTGGAAATCGATGATGAAGATAAAGCTCTGTTGTTATTGAATTCACTGCCTGAAACATATGAACATCTTGTCACCACTTTACTGTATGGTAAAGAAAAGATTAAATTCATTGATGTGTCAAATGCTTTGGTGAACAATGAGTACCGGAAGAAGGACCAGATTGTTCACAAGGAGTCAACATCAGAAGCATTGACAGTTAGAGGCAGAACAAACCCCAGAAGATTTCGAGGGCGAGGGAGATCTCGCTCAAAATCCAGAGAAGAATCATCAAACAGACGATATCTTGCAAAAGATGAGTGTGCCTTTTGTCATAAAAAAGGGAATTGGAAGAAAAATTGTCCAATCAAGGGCAACAAGGAAAAAGATGAACCAACTGTGAACGTTGCACAAGATGAGGATGAACGAGACTCTGCATTCATGGTCTCATCGCCAGAAAACCATTCTAGTGAATGGATTATTGATTCTGCATGTTCCTATCACATGTGCCCTAACAAGCACTTATTCTCGAGACTCGAGGAGTTCGATGGAGGAGTTGTGTTGATGGGTAATGATGATGTTAGTGAGATCAAAGGGATTGGGACTATCCATTTGAAGATGCATAATGGGATAGTCAAGACACTAACAGAGGTACGGTATGTACCTGACTTGAAGAAAAATCTCTTCTCACTTGGAGTCCTAGAATCCAGTGGTTATAAGATTATCATGCATGGTGGAGTCCTCAGAGCAATCCGTGGTGCATTAGTTGTCTTAAGAGGCACGAGGATAGGAAACTTATATTTCCTGGATGGATCTACAGTTACTGGTACAGCAGCTGTTTCCAAAAGTATAGAAGATGATGAAGCAGATAATTCCAGACTTTGGCACATGCGCTTAGGGCATGCTGGTGAAAAGGCTTTGCAAGGATTAGTCAAGCAAGGTCTATTAAAAGGCGCCAAGACTGGGAAGCATGGGTTCTGTGAGCATTGTGTTCTTGGAAAACAGACAAGGGTCAAGTTTGGCACTGCAGTACACAACACAAAAGGGATCCTAGATTATGTTCACACAGACGTATGGGGACCTTCAAAGAATGAATCTCTTGGAGGTAATCGTTGGTTTGTTACTTTTATTGATGATTTCTCAAGACGAGTATGGGTGTACATGATGAAACACAAGGATGAGGTCCTTGGTATCTTTCTGAAATGGAAGAAAATGGTGGAGACTCAAACTGGAAGGAGGGTTAAGACTCTTCGGTCAGATAATGGTGGTGAGTACACTTCAGATCCTTTCTTTGAAGTTTGTCAGGATGAAGGGATCAAGCGACATTTTACTGTTCGCAAAACACCACAACAGAATGGAGTAGCGGAACGCATGAACCGCACATTGGTGGAGAAAGTCCGATGTATGCTATCACATTCGGGACTAAGCAAAGTGTTCTGGGGCGAGGCATTAAGTTATGCTCGTCATATTGTTAACCGGTTACCTTCAGCAGCATTAAATGGAAGAACCCCCTTAGAGGTATGGTCAGGCTCTCCTGCAAATGATTATGACTCTATGCGTATATTTGGTTGCTCAGCATATTATCATGTTACTGAGTCCAAGTTAGATCCTAGAGCCAAGAAAGCTATATTTTTGGGCTTTAGTGGAGGAGTAAAAGGCTACAGACTCTGGTGTTCTGAATCAAAGAAAGTGATCTTGAGTAGAGATGTCACTTTTGATGAGTCTGGCATGTTACAGCAAGAGAAATCACAGGAGAAGGAAAAACAGTCTGGTGATGCACAACAGGTGGAGTTGGAGACTTCAGTCATTCCTATAAAGACTGTTCAGACAATCCCTACTGAAGGAGATTCAGATGAAAGTTCAGATGAAGAGGATGCAACAACTCCAGCAACCACACAACAAGAATCCATTGCAACGAGTAAACCAAAAAGGGTTATCAAGAAACCTGCTCGGTATTGTAATATGGTGGCTTATGCACTTCCGGTGATTGATGATGGAATCC
>Ga0325405_1003549_pt1 | contig 16028 bp, 15 predicted proteins | sample PopdelMetagenome_21_FD_205663 | JGI IMG/M metagenome (GOLD analysis project Ga0325405, IMG submission 205663) | Populus deltoides microbial communities from Bellville, Georgia, United States - Xylem-Control-R2 | ecosystem: Host-associated > Plants > Phyllosphere > Stem > Wood/Secondary xylem...
TTCACTTGCACCGGTTGAATGCAGACAAATTGATAAAAACTTCATGCTATAATGCGCTAATTTGCCCTCCATAGCCATAGTACTTCAAAAGCCCTTCATCTTGCCGCCAATTCTCTTTTACTTTCACTTCTATCTGTTTAAAAAATGAGTCATGCATTTGGTAAATTATAAGATAAAAATCTTAAAAGATTGAAGTTTGAAAATGCAATATGGAATAAGAACATTTCCGTGGATCGACATTTCGGTACACAGTGTTAGCTTTCAGGTATGTACTCACATTGGAAATTAGTATTTGGTTTTTCTGTATTTACCCTCACATTTGGAGGGAAGGGAACAGTGTCAATGTTTATTTTTACAACATGTCTGACACAGAAACATGTCAAGGTAAACTAAACAATCAACAAAACAGAGTGGTCAAGTAACGATATATGACTGATGACTATGAAGTTGTTACTGAGTAACTCTTTACCTCAAGATATACTTTCTTCTGAAGGAAATCCTCAATGTCCAGCCGAGCAGCTGTGGCAAGTAATTTCAAAGCCTTCCCTTCCTGCAGTGGTTAGTGCACTTGAATTGAGACCAAACAAAAAAAAAAAGAACTACACAAAATGTTATGCACATGCGTGTTTACAGGCACACACACTTAATCTTTGGATTGCATCTCTGATATCCAGTACAATCTAAAACAGTCATCAAGGTTTAAATCAGTCAAGCAATAGCTTCTTGAGATCTCATTAATATACCAAGTCATACATGCACCTGAAAACAGCTTGCCATTTCATGATCCATTCCATAACTAAAAGGCCAACTTACTTTTCCAATGATAATGATCTTCTGTGTGTTCTTCTCCACAACAATCTCCACTTGAATAAAATCTTTGGCTGTTGGCCTAGCTTTATAGCTGACCACATTGACCTACAGGGTACACAGAGAAACCAACCTTCGTTGTTATTCATCAACTAAAGCTGGTTTTGGTGGGTTGAGGAGCAGAAGCTATAAGCCAACCTTGGGACACCATTGTTTACCTGACATGCATAAGGAACCTCATTGCGGAATTGCATAAAGATCTTTTCTCTAACAATTTCAGCTACAAAGAATCTTTCTGGGTGCTCACTAACAATGTCCTGAGAATGTCAAAGCACAAACAGCCTAATGTGTGAAAACATAATAGGAAAATAAGGAAAAAGATCCAAAGCCAACCACAGATGGCACTATTGCTTATATCATTTGCGATCAAAAACAGATAAGACAAGAATAAACAAGGCAATGTCTTACCATGTCAGTGGCACCAGTGAGAAGACTCAAATAATGGAAGAGAAGACTCAAATAATGGAAGTTCGACGGAGTTACTTACTGCTGGCTTCTTTAAGGTGTAATGCATAGCAAATATGGAAGTTAAGTTTCGTGGTTCTCTTTCTCATATTTTATATTAATTAACCACTAGTGGACCAGGCGCTCCAGATAATATACTGTTTCGCTCATGTCGTTAAGTTCAAATGATTAACTTAAGGTGGAGTACCCACAGCAGACCACTAACTACCTCCAGAGACTATGTATACGTTTACTCAGAAAAAAACATTTACTCAGAGAAAAAAGGGGAAAAAAAGAAACATGTAGTTCAATTCAGTGTACCTTTGGATAATAAGCTGGCCCCATGGGAAGTTTTGAAAGTATCCATTCCTTGATATCTTCCACTCCTTGACCAAATTTGGCACTCACAGGTATGACCTCATCAACACCTGTAAATTTCTCATACCACTGCAAAAAAGTGAAATCTTTAGGGATCGGATCAGAGTTTTTTAAAGAAGCATAGAAAACATAAAATACCACTTTTTAGGACAGTAGATATTCTCTGGCAAGACAAGACCATAGAACATCCAACATGACACTGACAATTTGCTATCATAACCACTATTGCATTTAGCACAAATCATTACAATCATATGAAATCAACCACCAAAATACACGTAAGATTTAACTTTTGATTCATATTTACAGCCAATGCACCGACTGACCATACATTTAACTTCTGATTTTCTTGTGTTAATGGACAGGATATTTTATCAATGTCAGAAGAACCTAAATGTAGGTAAGTGCAATCACAGATGTAGAAGAAGAGGTGACACCTCGAGGACAAGTTTGATCTACCTGTTATCTCTTAATTACATTACTTGGCAAATCATCTTATTATTGGGGTAATAATGATCAAAAGTCATAAACCAAAAGGAAAGAAAGAAAAGACAATTATCAAACATAAATAATGAAGACAACTTATCATGCCAAAATAAGTATCAAACAAAAAGATCTAACCTCAAGTTTCTTTGCAATTTCACCAGGTTTGATCAAGTCTTTCTTGTTCAATACAAGTAAAGTGGGCACATTGTCTTTGAGGTTTCCCACACCTTCTTCCAGCATTTCATCAATCTAATCAAGAAATGGAATTTAGAAGAAAAGTTGAAAGAAAGAACTGCAAATAATTGCACAAACAATTAGCATACCTTTTCAGGTGCTCTGCAAGCATCAACAATAACTAGTACGCAGTCAGCATTGATGGCAGCACTCCTAACATTCTTCATCATCATAGAATCCAACTTGTGCATTTTCTTCTCGATAACACCTGGTGTATCATAAAGTATCATCTACAAGCAAACCTTTCAGTCAAGTGATCCGCATTGAGCAACTAAGCAATCATGTATTTAAGTATCATCAATTTTTCTTTATGTCTAAAGCGGTAACGTAAACAGTGAAAAAAGCATCATTACAATATTTCTTACAATTTATAAGAAAAATATGATTAGCTCATATCTAAAATAACTCAGTCATTCAATTGCTTAGCCTAGAGATTTCAAATTTTCTTTCAATGGTTCTGGTTTTCTTACAAATCGTTTTCCTACATATCTAAAGACCATTCACCACGTCTTCCTACAAGGAGGAACGCAAGCTTCTCATTACAACATGCACAAGCTAAAAGGCATTAACCAACGCAACACTCTACAATAACTAGATTACCCTAGGAAAAATTGCTCAACACTCAACATCAATTCATGAAAGATGATTTTACTTATCCTGCTGGCAAAATTGTCATTATATCGTGTTAAACACAACAAACAACCAAATCCAATAGGCAATAATTGTAGAGCAAAGTAAGACACAGCGAAGGATAAAATCATATTTACAATCTAAAAATCACAACTTTCTACTCTAATGTCCCACTCTGTAAAAGGAAATTAACTTAAACAGCTTTGGGAATTCTGGGTTTCAATTTTCTGACAATGGTTCCGCAATAACATTACACAACCAAATAACACGATACAAAACACAGACATCCAAAAAAAGAAAACGAAAAAGAAAAAGAAAAAGAAAAAGAAAAATAGGAAACCTGGTAATCTGGAGCGGAACAAATACCAAGAATGCGATGTCTAGTAGTCTGAGGTTTATCAGTAACAATCGACAACTTTTGTCCTATCATTTGATTCGAAAGCGTGCTCTTTCCTACATTCGGTTTCCCTACCACTGCCACGTACCCTACATCACCACAATCCTTCCATCCTTTTACCCAAATTTTGTTTTATTTTAATAATAATAAAAAAGAAATTCAGTAACTGACTGACCGCTACGATGATTAGAATTGGAGGAGTCATGAAAGGCAAGTTCTTCAATCTCGTAATCGTCAAGCAAAGCCGTGTTCCTGTCTGGTTTCACGCTTAATGATAACAAACCAGACGACATCTCGTCTTCATCTTCATCGCTGTCGAATTCCAGCTCACTTTCCGAATCTATTTGACTAATCAAGAGTTGTTGCTGCTGTTTATTCCTGGCTTGAAATCGAAAATGATTACTTGCTCTTCTTCGTAACTGGTAATGACAATTGCGAAAGAGAAGAGTCTTTGTTGTTGTAGAGAGGAAGGCTGGTTTTTGTCTTGGAATTTTTGTAGAGAGGTTTAAAGCTACCAGCTCCATTCTTTTTTTGAAGCCGAGCTTTTCTTCTTTCAATGTTTCCTCTCCTCCTCCTCCTCCTCCTCCTCTTCTTCCACCTTCTCTTTCAACTGCTACTGCTACTACTGGATAACAACCATCCGTCGTCGTTTTGTATTGCGCGCTTCCATCGTTTCTAATTGTTTCTCGTGCTATGTCGTTTCACTATAAGAATGAAAAAGAAAATATGTGGGCTGGGCCTCCCAGAAGGACAGTTTAGGGATGTGGGCCCATCGTTACAATCCCTACCCGGTTAGAATGTCGGGTTTTTTTTTTTTTTTTATAATAAAAATCTTTGACTGCAGGTTTGTATACTCTTGCAACTTATACTTAGTTATTAAACCAGCTAAATAAATTGATTTAGGAACAGTCATTTTATGGTTATACTTGGTCCGGGTTTAAAAAAAAATAAAAATTATATTTGATATAATGTAATATGTTTAAAAACTTATGTTAATTCACAACTTAGGTTAAATACAGTAAAAACCTAATGTTTTTTTTAGTTTTTTTTAAATAATATTGTTTTAATTTTATTTTTTTTTAAATATAATACTAACTCAATTTACCCTACTCAAACTATGATTGGACTTACCCCAAATAAACCTCAAGTAATAACTATACTTGTTTTTTTAAAATAAATACGACTTGTTTCATATATATTTAGTAATTAAATACATTATATCTTTACAATATTATTTTTAATTGAAAATATATTAAAATAATTTTATTTTTATTTTTTAAATCAAAACACCAAAATCATCACAAAAAATCACATAAAAAATAATTTAATTTAAAAAAAAAACATAATTTAAATAACAAGTCAAACCGAAAAAACAAACAAACTATATTGGAATGAAATTGGACCCTTAAAAAAGGGTCAGTTTTGATGTTTATTAAAACGGGTCTTAGTTCAATTAAATAAAACCCGACCCACAAGTTTAAAACCCTCCTCCTCTTCTTCCTCCTCAAAAACCCTAATATTCCCTCGCTCCATCTTTCTGCGTAAACTTAAAAATGGTGAAGGCCGATAAAACTAAAGAGAAAAAGGAAAAAGAGAGCGAACACAAACAAGAAATACAATTAAACGAGGAACCGGATGTAGTAGAAGAAGAAGACGACGAAGCACAGAGCTTTGAAGAGTTAGGGTTAGACCCTAGGCTAATTCGTGCCCTAAACAAGAAAGAAATTAGCATTGCAGAGCCCACTCCAATTCAGCGAGCCGCTATTCCTCTAATACTTGTCAGTTTCTTTTTGTTTTTAACTTTTATTTATTTATTCATTCATTTTTGTAATTAATTGTTTTGAATATCATTAGCAAGGGAAAGACGTGGTTGCACGAGCGAAAACAGGGTCAGGGAAGACATTAGCTTACTTGCTTCCTTTGCTTCAGAAGCTTCTCAGTACGGCTGATTCGAATCGAAAAAAGCTTTCACCTTCAGCATTTATTCTGGTGCCAAGTGGAGAGTTATGTCAACAGGTTTATAAGGAGGTTTCGTCGCTGATTGATTCCTGTAAAGCTCAATTGAAAGTTGTTCAGTTGACTAGCAACATGCCTGCTTCTGATTTGGTTGGTTAATTAAAAAGTTACATGTTTAATTTTTAGTGATATTCAGCATAATTGGTTGACTGCTAGCTTGCTTGCTTGCAGCGGAACGCGTTGGCTGGGCCGCCCGATATTTTGGTGTCTACTCCTTCTTGTGTAGCCAAGTCCTTGTCAGTTGGTGTACTAAAATCGGAATCTATTAATGACTCACTTGAAATTCTTGTTCTTGATGAGGTGAGAACTTGGTGTTTGTGATGATGCTTATCCTTATAATTCATTCATGATAGATGGAAGTTGGGATTTCTGATGATAATAGATTGTCTGAATTCAACTAGATTGCATTTGTTAAAATAATGGGATTTTGATGAAAATGACAGTGTTATGTCTATTGATATTGATCGAGTACATGTGCTATGTGTGTGCAATTTAGATTTCTACGGTTTCTTCTACCTTCTTATGGATGGAACTTCAGATACTAAGTTATCAATTTCTTAAAAAAGACATCTGCTATATGTTTCCTTGAATGATTCATTAATATCTATTTATTTTCAGGCAGATCTCTTGTTGTCATTTGGCTATGAAGAAGATCTCAAAGCTCTTACTGCTCTTGTCCCAAGACGTTGTCAATGCCTTCTTATGTCTGCAACGTCAAGGTGTGTTGATTATGGCTCTCTCCCTCACTCCTTTTACTTATGTTTTGTTTGGTACCTTCAATTTATACTTTAGCAAGTCTCGAAACTTTCTTCCTTTCATCTTGTTTTACCCAATCGAAGTTCATATTGATAAAATGAAGTCTTTATGCTCGTCACTCTTCGATTGAGAGATTTCATGCATGCTATTTTGGCATTTGTTGTTTCAGTGCTGATGTCGACAAACTGAAGAGGCTCGTTCTGCATAATCCATATGTTTTGACCTTGCCAGAAGTTGAAGGTGTCAAGGATGAAGTTATCCCCAAAAATGTTCAGCAATTTTGGGTAAGGAATTCTATAGCCTTTTCTGGAGGATATGAGAAGTGATTGCTCCATTTGAGTTTTTTTTTTTTTTTCCTGATGTGACCCATGTATATTTTTTATGAATTATTTTGCACCCTTATTTATTTTATTTTTGGGAGACTAAAGCATCTATAAGATAAAAACAACTTTCAGATGGAATTTTTGTTCCTTGTTAGGCAGCTCCAGATGGAACTTTGGTTATATTTGGCTTTGAGACTGACAATAACATAATTGGCTTTAAACTGAAATCCCTCTGTAATCCTTGGGAACCAGCTAAAAGAAGATTGGAATATAAAGAGAATAAAAAATATATACACTACCACTGGCTTGCCTCTAGTAATGAATTGAAAGCAAAGCATAAACTATCGCTCCCCATTCAAATATGGAATTCTACCATCGCACAAGGTTTTATTGATGAAGGGGGGAGGGGAAGAGGGGGCTTTTTAAGATTCAAACAAGTTCCCTCCAGCTCTCATTATAATCAGCCCTTAATCATCTTGTCATCAGCATAAACCCCAAAATTCCCTGTATATTAAATGCTGTCTCCACCTATTAAACGATCCTTAGTTCTCAGCATTCAGCCACTGGTGCAGAAACCTGCTGCGTTTCCTCTCTTAAAATATATCACATTTGCCACCAAACTTGTCAGTTTAGGTCCAAAACCTGGGTAATGGTGGAGCACATGTAGTCACACGTGTCTTGTCAGGTATCGCATTGACATCACTGTCATCTTGTAGTTATCAGAATCTGTCAAAGCAAAACTTCTGGTTATGATTCCTATGGTTTGTCGTATGGACTTTTAGCGTTTCTTATCTATATCAATCATCTGAGCCTCGTAATATATGGTTGAACAAGGGTATCAATGAGCTTTACAACTCTTTCATATCTTTTTCAGGTTTCATGTGGTGATCGTGACAAGTTAGTTCATATTCTTGCTCTTTTGAAGCTGGATCTGGTTCAGAAAAAAGTTTTGATATTTACTAATGCCATTGATATGAGTTTCAGATTGAAATTGTTTTTAGAGAAGGTATTCTCAGTCTCTGACTACTTTACTGGGCATCCATTGAATTATTTTAATTCATCATTGATTTTGAAAATAATTGCTGCTGATACATAGGAACTTGTCTCTTTGTTGAGATATTGGATATTAGAAGTGCATCAGTAATTGGAAGCTCTACATAAAAAATAATCGAGATGTAATTTGCTGTTGATTTTGGCTAATTTAGTAGGATGAAATGCAATCTCATTTATCATTGATTGTGTATTCTTAATTGCATCTCTGTTACCATTTTTGCAATATTATATAACCAATCCTCTGCAATCTTTAATTCTTTATCTTTACCAATAATGGATCTGGGTCTCAATATGACATGCATCGGTGATTGGAAGCTCTACATCAAAATTAATTGAAATTCATATTTATGTTCCTTGGGGGGGGGGGGGGGTTCAAGATCGCTGTGACGGAAAAGTGCTGATTTGCCTTATGTTGTAGACAGACTAATGAAGGCTAGGCATCGAATTTTGTTTATTACTTGTTTTTATTTTCATTACTGTTCTCATTGGGTGGAACTATTAATCTCCACACGCTGCTCTAATGTAGTTGTGTTATTTCTTGTAATGCTCTTGGTTTAGTATCTTCATCCCATCATTGATGTCCTTGGTTATTTTTCCACAGTTTGGAATAAAGTCTGCTGTTTTAAATGCTGAGTTGCCGCAGAATTCTCGTCTCCATATCCTAGAGGTATGTTAGGTTCACAATTTCTGAAAATTTAAAACACAAATAGTAAGCCAAGGTCGAATGATGGTTTGAGGTTTGAAGGTTCCAAGTATGGGTTATATGACCAAAATCTTGGTTATTGTTTTTAAAAGTAGCTCATTTTGCCTCCTATGCTGAATGTTTTCAGGAATTCAATGCTGGGCTTTTTGATTATTTGATTGCAACGGATGACAGAGAAACAAAAGAAAAGGAAAAAGCCAACGAGGGAAGTCTTGCTGAGACAAGAAAATCAAAAAAGCATGCCAAGCAAAAGTTGGACTCAGAATTTGGAGTGGTGAGGGGAATTGACTTCAAAAATGTACACACGGTAAGCTAATGATTTTTTTTTTTGGATAGGTGTTGTTGCTGCAGTTCTGCAGGCTGTAGTATTATATTCTATTGGACTGTTGTATCTGTGCTGTTTGATCCATTTTGGATGATGATCTGTTTAGAAAATAGACTTAAGAGGTTCATTCATAGATTCTCATGTTTGAAATTTGTACTTTTTTGTGTCTGAGATGCTATGGAAATCTGATGACTTGGGCTACAATGTTTGTATGTTTTCATCTTTGCAAATAACTTCATATCACAGGGGGTTTGAATGAACATTCCTATCAAGTTAGCCAACAGATTAACCATCTTTTGGTTGCTTTCACCTGATTTATAAAATGATTTTTAGTTTAAATTAAAAGTTTTGATGGTTTCTATTCTCCCTTCATCATTTTTGTGTTAGTCTTGATTTAAAATACCACACATTTTTTTAGCAATAACATATTTTCAGATCGGGTTTCTGTTTTCTTTTAATCAAATCACTTGAAAGAATGGGAGGAAGAGAATCTGGGGCCTATAATTTGCATTAAACTAATGAGGTCATCTACTCATGCTTATTGGATTGGACTCCCAATCATATACTCAATGTCCTAAAATGCCAAATTTTGAATTTAATAGTTAGTTGACATGATGGCCAATTTCTACAAACTACTTTTCTAATATTTAGCCCATTGTGGCATCACAGGAGTGTATGATTTAGGTTATGCTAGAAACTATTGACTATTATTATATCACCATAAAGGTCATTTTTGTCTTCTATATTTCTTATGCTAGTTTTTTGCTGTTTTAGTTATGTACAGGGGTGATCTGCATTATTTTCATTGTAGATGGTTTAATTATTATAGCTAAATATTGTGTTCAACCAACATTCCTTTCCTTTTTATATTTCTGGGTGTGCTTTTATTAATATGTGGGGGCCTTTTCTTGCCCCCACCCCCTTCTCTCATTTCAGGTTATAAATTATGATATGCCTCTAAGTGCCACCGGATATGTACATCGAATTGGACGTACTGGAAGAGCTTACAGTACTGGTTCTTCTGTTTCTCTGGTGAGTTGACACAGGATTAAGATTTATTGAGATCCGAGCAGAATGACTTTAGACCTGTCCATGCATAAGATATAGTAATTGTTTTGTATAGATGAATAAGTTATGTTTTTGTTTTCTTATTCTCTCCTCTGTTTGTTGATATGAAACTATGAATAAATATATATATGGCTTTTCCAATACTTAGCCATTCTGATTCTCGATCTGTTGATAGGTTTCTCCAGATGAGATGGAAATTCTCGAAGAAATAAAATCCTTTTTAGGGGAGGACGAAAACAATGAATCGAATGTTATTTCTCCATATCCTTTGCTCACAAAGAATGCAGTGGAGTCTTTACGGTACAGGGCCGAGGTGATTGTTTTGATTCCATCACTTAATCACGTTACTTTTATTTTGGATCATAAAAGATACAAGACTGAGCTTTCGTTGTTGATGTGATGTCCGCTAAGAAGAGGATGGTGTGTTGGAGTGTTTTTTTTTTTGTCAAGCTGTGGTGGGTGTATGCTGAAGTCCATTTGAGGCCAATGACTGGCATCTATTCCCCTCCCCCTAAGTGGTCTCAGGTTCCAGCATCTCCCTTGTAGCCCAAAAAAAAGAAGCGCATGTGTGTTTTAGTTCTCTTGGATGTTTCACTCTTATCTTTCAGAATAGCTTTTTTGTCATTTTTTTCCTCCTTACAAAGCATACCATTAGAAGGGTATGCTTTTTTTTTTCTCTTCCTGTGATCTTCCTAGATTCTTCAATGAATGGTGCATGTGAAATCTAGGTGAAGTCTTGGTGATCATAGTTGCTTCCTGTGATTTGGTCTCCTTTTTAAACTGGTGTTCCTGTCCAACTTTCGGTTGTTGTCCTTACTTTAAATTTTGGATATGATTTTGTTGTATCGGCGCAAATTTGGACACATTACATCCAAGAGAAGCAAAGGTCATAATTAATGGGTAGAGATTAATTTTGCAGGACACAGCAAAGAGTGTGACAAAAATTGCCGTCAGAGAAGCACGAGCTCAGGATTTGAGAAATGAAATTCTTAACTCTGAAAAGTGAGTATATGCTTTCCTCTGTCCAATTTCTTACTCATTTTCAACTTTTCTTTTCCTATGTCACAGATTGTTGATATAATCGACTTTTATGTTCTATCCCATGAGATCTGACCTTCATCTTTCCGAGATTTTTAGTTGTTATGAAACATCTGTTGAACTTGTGTGCGAGCATTGACCTTTCGTTTTCAATTTATGTTTTCTTGTGTAGGTTGAAGGCTCATTTTGAAGTCAATCCAAGGGATTTAGGTGATGCACTTACTAATTTTGTCTATTTTGACTGTCCTGCTTCCCTCACCTCACTACTTGTCCAAGTTCTTAGCTTTGAATTTGTATTGGAACAGATCTTCTAAAACATGACAAAGTTCTGAGCAAGAAGCCCCCTGCTCCACATCTTTCTGATGTGCCTGACTACTTATTGGATGCAACAACCAAGGAAGCAAGCAAGATGGTTAAGCTTGCGAGAGCTGCAATGGGAAACAACAACTCTGGTCGCCGCCAAGGACCAAAGAGAAACTTCAGAAAAAGCAAAGACCCCCTCAAGTCTTTCTCTGCTGAGGTAATATACGTTCATCTTCAACCATGAATCCTTGGTTCATTTCAAAGTCAAATTAAATAGTGGTTGGAAATGCTAAGCTTATAATGCTTTATTTTGGTTTCAGGGGCCGAGGAGAGGTCGCAAAGGTGGAATGAAGAGAGAAGGAAAAGACGGGGATGATACTCATAAACACAAGAAGAAGAAAAATCTCTAAAAAAATCCCGTCTCTCAGGCCTTGACCATGCAATTTTGTATGAATGACTAGTTATACAAGAAATTTTGTTTCTTTCAATTTCCGAATGCCCTAAATCTATATACAGGTGGCTATGTTTATTCTTTTTTCGCCGTCTGTTGTGCTATTTATTGCCATCAACAAGCTTGAGGCGTGCTTAACACCTGATTTGAATCCATCAACATTATCATTAAGGCTTTCCAACTCCAATTTTAAGGGGGTGTTTGGAAGTATATTAGTGGTTGTGTTTTAAATTGTTTTTTATTTAAAAATATATTAAAACAAAATTATTTTATATCAAAATTTTTCAAAAATATAATTAAATTAATGATAAATAAAAAAAATTAAAATTTAATATTTTAAAAAAAATTTATATATGATTATGATGCTGTCTATTCAAGGTTATTTTTTTAAAAATTAAAATAAAAATCAGGAAGAGGTAATAACACAAGTGTAGTTTTTAGTAGGTGTGACCTGTGATGAGATCAAAGCAGTGATTTATCCCATACAGACAGGGTGGTTCTGATCGTCTCTGTGCAAAACCACTACAGATGATGGTAATAATCCCTTGTATTTTTGCTCACAAATTATCTCCAGGGCCCAGTGGGCCTATCAAGTCTGAATATAAGTTAATTTGTGCCTGGGAGTGCAGGTTGACTCTCGGAATTAAAGGAGTGAGAATACGGCTCAAATCGGCTGTTAAAAATTTTATTTGTTTTTTAAAATTAATTTTTTTATATTTTAAAATTATTTTTAATACATTGATATTAAAAATCAATTTGAAAAAATAAAAAATATTATTTTAATATTAAAAAAAAAACACAAGTAATTAATACTATAATATCTAACGTTAAATATTAACTACTAGTAATTAACCGCGGGCTAGTCTAGTGCTTGGCACGGCTACTTCTTTTCCTTGACAGAAACATGCTTCTCTCAGTCCGGTCTCATGTTAGAAGACTATGTGCAGTATCAACCATGGTTTGCACAGATTACAAATACCTCGTAGTCTCTTATCCAAAACCAGAAGCCTCACCCCCGAAAACCCAGATCGATAATCACTTAAACATGCAAGAAATCAACTTAGTTTTGAAGAATCTAGTGAAATCAGGTCATTTAAACAATGCACGTCAACTGTTTGATAAAATGCTTCAAAGAGACGAAATTTCATGGACTACTATAATTTCTGGTTATGTCAATGGTATGAACACGACAGAAGCCTTGTCTTTGTTTTCTAAAATGTGGGTTGAGCCGGGTCTCCACATGGATCCCTTTATTCTTAGTCTTGCACTCAAAGCTTGTGGGCTTAATATGAGTGTGAGCTTTGGTGAGTCATTACATGGGTATTCGGTTAAAACTGATTTTGTTAACTCAGTTTTTGTAGGGAGTGCACTTGTGGATATGTACATGAAAATTGGTAAAGTTGAAGAAGGTTGTATTGTGTTTAAAGAGATGCCTTTGAGGAATGTAGTATCTTGGACTGCTATCATTGCTGGGCTTGTTCGTGCCGGCTATAATAAGGAGGCTTTGGCTTATTTCTCTGATATGTGGATACAAAAGGTAGGGTGCGATACCTACACGTTTTCTAGTGCGTTAAAGGCATGTGCTGATTCTGGTGCTTTGAATTATGGGAGGGAGATTCATTGTCAAACATTGAAGAAAGGTTTTACTGCAGTGTCTTTTGTGGCTAACACTCTTGCTACAATGTATAATAAGTGTGGGAAATTGGATTATGGTTTGCGGTTGTTTGAAAGCATGACACAAAGGGATGTGGTTTCGTGGACGACGATTATAATGTCGAATGTGCAGATAGGTCAGGAGGAAAATGCTGTTAAAGCATTTAGAAGAATGCGAGAAACAGATGTAAGTCCTAATGAGTTCACTTTTGCAGCTGTCATTTCTGGTTGTGCTACTCTTGGAAGAATTGAATGGGGTGAACAATTGCATGCACATGTTATACGTCTAGGTCTAGTGGATTCTTTGTCTGTGGCCAATTCAATTATGGCCATGTATTCGAAATGCTGGCAGCTAGATTTGGCTTCAACTGTGTTTCAAGGGTTGTCTAGAAGAGATATTATTTCGTGGAGTACTATGATTTCAGGGTATGCTCAAGGGGGCTGTGGAGAAGAAGCATTTGATTATCTATCATGGATGAGAAGGGAAGGAGCAAGACCAAATGAGTTTGCTTTTGCAAGTGTGCTGAGTGTTTGTGGAAATATGGCAATTCTTGAGCAAGGGAAGCAACTCCATGCTCATGTCTTGTGCGTTGGATTAGAACAGAACACCATGGTACAAAGTGCTCTAATTAATATGTATTCAAAATGTGGGAGCATAAAGGAAGCTTCAAAAATCTTTGATGAGGCAGAATATAATAATATTGTATCATGGACAGCCATGATTAATGGATATGCTGAACATGGATACAGCCAGGAAGCCATTGATTTGTTCAAGAAGCTTCCCAAGGTTGGATTGAGGCCAGATTCTGTGACCTTTATTGCGGTTCTTGCTGCTTGCAGTCATGCTGGACTGGTTGATCTTGGTTTCCACTACTTCAATTCTTTGAGTAAGGTCCACCAGATTTGTCCGTCAAAAGATCACTATGGATGCATGATTGATCTCCTATGCCGAGCTGGGCGATTAAATGATGCAGAGAGCATGATCCAAAGCATGCCATTTCAACATGATGATGTTGTTTGGTCTACTCTTCTTAGAGCATGCAGAATCCATGGTGATGTGGATTGTGGAAAACGTGCAGCAGAAAAAATTCTTCAATTAGATCCGAATTGTGCAGTGACTCACATTACCCTGGCTAACATGTATGCTGCCAAAGGAAAGTGGAAAGAAGCAGCAGAAGTGAGGAAGATGATGAAATCAAAGGGGGTAGTTAAGGAACCAGGATGGTCTTGGATTAAGTTTAAGGATCGAGTTTCTGCATTTGTGTCTGGTGATCGGTCTCATCCAGAGGGTGAATATATATATGATGTGTTGGATTTACTAGCATCTCAAGCAGAAATGCGTATGCAGGAAATGGATTTTCTTCTTAATGAAGTTCAGGAATCTCAAAGGTGAACCATGCTTCATTATAACAATGCAGATTTTAGTGGTCTGTTAAATCATTTTAATCACTTCTTTAGGAGCTGCAGATCCTAAACAATGGCAAGGATGTTGCAGAGTGTTGATACAAATCAAAAACAATAAATGGAATCTGATTTTGTCTTCAAAAAGTAAATCAATTGAAGGATGAACTGAAGTAGAAGTGCAGAAAGCAGATGCATCTTGTTATGGGGTGGCATGTCCTGGGATTGCTATATTTTATGGCAGATTTAAGTTACAAATGATTCTGCTGCAAAACTGAACAGAAGCCATAAGTCGATCAACTGATAAAGTGGAATTTTATGCAGAAACTCCTGGAAATGATCCTGGTTTCAGCACATAGCATAGAGACCTAATTTTCAATATCATCATTATCAGTTGCAGCAGCTTAAAGTTTACAAATGAATCTGCCAAGCTGAAGAATAGTCATAGGCTGATCCACCAAAAATTGGGTCAGAGGAATATGAGGGCATGCTTCTATCATTATACCTTGCACTTTAAGGGAAGGAGTCTTTCAATTTCATCAAAATCCCATCTCCTGCCTATGATCTTGCGTGAAGAGTTTATATGCATTTTGGAGAAAATTTCTGGACAAGAGCATTCCAGTTTCAATCCAACTGTTTCTGAAGGCCATGTTCTCATTTGTTGTGGACCTTGTGGTGATAACCTATCCTATCTAAAAGGGAAGATGGTAGTGTTACAACTGCGAATTGAAGGTTCAAAATGCTAACCTTCTTGTGGAACTAGTTTTTGTCGATGGTCTATTCCTTGACCCTTTTTGTCCAACAACATAAATATCAAGATGTCCCAAGTTTTCAAAGGAAATGTCCTTCCAGTACTCCAACAAGCTTTTGAAGTGAAACAAGAAGATTGATGTTGTTGAATAAATGCTGGGCAGGGTTTCCTGATCATTTTAAAATTTACAGTAGAGTACGATCTTTGTGCGTGAAATTTCTTCAGAGCAATGTCAGGGAAACTATTCTAACACACGTCCACTTTAAAGTCTTATAGTGATTAATGAAATGGGAGGCTATGATTTGCTTTCTTTCCACTAGTCAGATTCAGATTTCATTTCATCTAAATCATGTGGAAAGTATTCATTTTTTTAATAGTTCTTGGATGGTCATTGATTTTGCTTTAGATAGTTTGAAGCACCTGTTCTTGATTATGTGCACAGTGCACTCCTTCGTGTTCAACTATGTCTAACAAAAAAAAAAAAAAAAAATCTTTTTCCTCATGGTTGGTTAGATAATGCCAAACTCCGAGATGCCAAGACAAGTCAACAAAACCCTAGTTCCAAAACAATTGATGTCAGCTCTATGAATCCGTTTTCTTTGTTTCATCCCTGAATTCTTTTCATTCAAGCATCTCTCTTTTGAGTTGCTATCTATCCTTTTCCCGTCGAGATGGGAGCTCTATTCTTCCTCCTCTCTCCTTTTGTATTGAAACTGTTTAACAAGAACATCTTTGTTTTTTATTTTAAAAA
>Ga0325405_1003550_pt1 | contig 16026 bp, 10 predicted proteins | sample PopdelMetagenome_21_FD_205663 | JGI IMG/M metagenome (GOLD analysis project Ga0325405, IMG submission 205663) | Populus deltoides microbial communities from Bellville, Georgia, United States - Xylem-Control-R2 | ecosystem: Host-associated > Plants > Phyllosphere > Stem > Wood/Secondary xylem...
ATCACTGTCGCAGAAGTTTTCCAGGCAAATACTGCAAGCATCATCACACGCTTCCTGTATCCCTCCTTCAACGAAAGCTGCAGCAGATACTGTTAAATGTGCTTCACTCTTCTTCTTCGTCTCTTCAATTCCCTACAAACCCCAAAAAATATTCCAAAAATTGACAAAAAAAAACACTGCATATTCGTAGAATTGCACAAAATAAATTTATTTGATTCACTATGCATGCAAATTCAAACACAAAAAAAAATTGAGAAAATCACACCTCCATGAAATCTTGACGGCTCTTTCGAAGTAATAATTTACTTATCTGACGCAGATCGAGCTCCAAGAGCGAATTATTTAGAGGAAATAAATTAATAAATAATCTATATTACATTTTGTTATTGATACTTATTTGATAAGGCGAAGATACAGGATGAGAGTGATAGTGATAGGATTATTAACAAATACTCTAAAACGCGTACGTTTTTTACTGTAGCAGTTGTTTTTTTGGTTTTCTTTTACATGTTTTTTTTTCTTTTTTTTTTTACCTAAAATTGACTTTTTTATTTTATTTTTTTAAAATTATCTTTATTAATTTTTTAAAATATTAAGATGGTTGAAAATTTAATTATGTAATTTAAAAAAAAATTATGAATTATTATAATATTTTCATACATTGTTTTTTTTATGATTTATTTTTTTTTTTTAAATAGTCTTTGTACATTTTATTTTTTTATATTAAGTTGGTTAAAAATTTAGCTTTTTATTTTTTTTAAAAAAATATGGATTGCTATAGTGTTTCCCCTATATAGTTTTTATTTTGCTGCAATATTTCCTCATATATTTTTTTAAAAAATTATCTTTATCAAATTTATTTTTTCAATATTGAACTAGTTGATAATCTAACTTTAACTTTCCTCACATGTTTTTTTTATTTTTTTATTTGTTTTTTTCTAAAATTGTCATTTTTTACATATTTTTTTTTGTTTTGTCTTTTTCAGAATTATTTTTGTTGATTTTTTTTTGCTTTTTTTTAACATGTTTTTTCCCTTTTTTAACCCAAAATTGACTTCTTCTTCTTCTTTTTTATTTTTTTCAAAATTATTTTTGTTAATTTTTTAAAATTTTAAACTGGTTGAAAATTTAATTATATAATTTTTTTTAAAACATTATGAATTGTTATAATATTCTCATACATTTTTTTTTATGATTTATTTTTTTTTTCAAAATGGTCTTTGTAGATTTTATTTTTTTTATATTAAGTTGGTTAAGAATTTAGTTTTGTGGTTTTTTAAAAAAAAATATGGATTGCTACAGTGTTTCCCTTATATAGTTTTTGTTTTGCTGCAATATTTCCCCACATATTTTTTAAAAAAAATTATATTTATCAAATTTATTTTTTTAATATTGAGCTAACTGATAATCTAGCTTTAGCTTTCCCCACATGTTTTTTTTATTTTTTTATTTGTTTTTTTCCAAAATTGTCATTTTTTACATTTTTTTTGTTTTGTTTTTTTCAGAATTATTTTTGTTGATTTTATTTTTTTATTATTGAGCTGGTTGAAAATTTAGTTTTTTAATTTTTTTTTCTTTAAAACACTATAATTTCCCACGTGTTTTTTTTTGTTCGCTTTTGTTTCTTTTTTTTACATGTTTTTTTTCTCATTTTTTTTACCCAAAATACTTCTTCTTTTTTTAAAATAGTCTTTGTCAAATATATATATATATTGGGCTGCTTGAGAACTTAGTTTTGTAGCTTTTTTCAAAAAAAAAAACATCATGGATTGCTACAGTGTTTCCTTTACATGGTTTTTGTTTGGCTGCAATGTTTCTCCCACATGTTTTTTTTTTTAAATTATCTTTGTTGAATTTATTTTTTCAATTTTAGTTGGTTGAGAATTTAGCTTTAGCTTTAGCTTTCCCCATGTTTTTTTTTTGTTTTTTTAAATTTTTCCCAAAATTGTCTTTATTCTTTATATTTATATTTTTTTCATAATTATTTTTGTTGATTTTATTTTTTTACTATTGATCTGATTGAAAATTTAGTTTTTTAATTTTTTTCTTTAAAACACTAGATTGCTACAGTGTTTCTCTACATGGTTTTTTATTAAATAATTTTTTTTCAGAATTATCTTTGTCGATTTTATTTTTTCATATTAAGCTGATTGAGAATTTAGCTTTGTACTTATTTAAAACACTATAGATTGCTACAGTGTTTTCCCATATGATTTTGTCTTGCTACAGTGTTTCCTCATATATTTTTTAAATCGATGTTTTTTTCCAAATATGTTTTTGTCAAATTTATTTTTTTTCATACTGAGCCGGTTGACAATTTAACTTTTTTTCCTTAAAACATCGTTAATTGCTACAGTGTTTTCCCATATGATTTTTTTATGCTTTTTTTTAAATTGTCTTTGTCGTTTTTATTGCTTTTAATATTAAGCTGGTTAAAAATTACAACTGTAGATTTTCTCATGAAACACTATAGATTGTTATAGTGTTTCCCTGCATGTTTTTTTTTCCTTTTGTTTTTTTTTTATATTTGTTATAATTATATTTGTTGATTTTTTTAATTTTGATCTAGTTGAGAATTAGAATTGTATATTTCCTCATAAACACTATAGATTGCTACAATGTTTTCTTAAATGATTTTAATATTGAGCTGGTTGAAAATTTAGCTTTAACTTTCCCCACATGTTTTTTTTCTATTTTTTTATTATTTGCTTTTTGCTTTTTTTTCTTCCAAAATTGTCATCTTCTTTTTTTTATTTTTTTCATAATTGTTTTTGTCGATTTTTTTTTAATATTGGGCTGGTGGAGAATATAGCTTTATAGTTTTTTCCTTTAAAATATTGTGGATGATAACAGTTTTTTTTTATGTGATTTTTTTCACAAATCCACGATAATGCACAAACATGCCACAAGCCCGCGGCATCGTGCGGGCATGCCACCTAGTTATTATTATTGTTACAAAAAAAAAGCTAATCCACCTGGAAAAACACCAGATATTACTGTGAATTATAAGTAAAATTATATTTATATCCTTAAAAAAACCATTATAATTAGCATGCAAAGGTAAATTAGTATTTTTATAGGGTTCATTTTATCTTCAGAGGGGCATCTTTCTCCTTCCATAAACTTTTGTACAGTAAATTTGCTTTATTATCTTACAAGCAATTTTTAACTTAACTATGACTAGGGGCATTATTAGTTTTTCACTTTCTTTTTATAGCATTACGACAACTCTATCACCCTTGAAAGAAAAATTCTTAAAGCATCTTTGCAGGGCCAATTTGTCATTTCATAATAGTTTTTTAACAATAGTTGTTTGGTCCTCGAGTAATGTTATCTCTTGACAAAAAAAGAACACGTTAGCCACCACGCCACCATTAGACGGCACATGTGGATAACTGTGGTGGTGGAAAAAAAAATGTTATGTTATGCCATTGGATGCGTTTCAGCTTTCTCTTCCTTCCTAGGTGGCGCATGTATGATAATGATATTCAGTTTGGCGCCGGTTTAATTTTTTTTTTCCCTTCATTTCTTTGTCATATGCCTTGGTTTTCATGTTGCCCATTGGAAAAAACACAACAACCCTTAAACTTCTTTTCTTTTTAGATTCAGTCCTTGTTTTATTTAGAAAAAGTTTTCTTGGCGCATGTATGATAATGATATTCAGTTTGGCGCCGGTTTAATTCTTTTTTTCCCTTCATTTCTTTGTCATATGCCTTGGTTTTCATGTTGCCTATTGGAAAAAACACAACAACCCTTAAACTTCTTTTCTTTTTAGATTCAGTCCTTGTTTTATTTAGAAAAAGTTTTCTCAATTTTATCCTCCATAAGTTTGAAAGTTTTCTCAATTTTATCCTCCATAAGTTTTTCATCTCTCGAATTTGGTCCCCATTTTTTTGGTTATTTTGTCTAGATGGCTCATCGATTTTACTTGTTTCTTGCAATTTCATCTCCATTCTTTTTTTTTCTTGGTTCTTTTATTAAAGTTTTTATAGTTTTTAATTTTATCTTTAAAATCAAATTTATGATTTTTTTCAATAGTAATAATATGTATTTCAGTTTAATCCTTCTTCTTTTGATTTTTTATTTGTTTCATTTACCCTTCTATCAAAGTTTTTATATAGTTTTTAATTTTATCACATATCAAGTTTATGATTTTTCATTTTAATAATGATAACAATAGTAATAATATTAATATTAATGATAGTAATAATGACAATGATACTAACAATATTATTAACAGTGATGATAATGTTAATAATGGTGGTAATAATAATAGTTTATTACGATAGTGATGGTGATAATTATGATAATGATAAAAATAACAAATGTTGATGATGGTAGTGGTAGTGGTAATAATAATTAAAATTAAAATAATAATAGTAATAATGAAACCAATAATAATGTTAATAATAGTGATAATTGTAGTGAAGTAAGTAGTTTTTTATGACATTAATAGTTGCACTAATGATGATGATAATGATGATGATTGTAGTAGTAATAGTAATAATAATATTAATAATGATGGTAATGGTAATGGTAATGTTAGTGCTAATAATAACAACAAATGATAATATTGGCAGGGTTGTGGTGGTGGTGGTGGTGATGATGATAATCATAATAATAATAATAATTGTGGTAATAATAGTGACAATAATGGTGATGATGATAATTTATTAAGATATAATAATGACGATGATAATAATAATTACGATAGTAGTAGTAGTAGTAGTTTATTATGATAAACATCAATAATTATAGTGATGATAGTAATAATAATAATAATAATAATAATAATAATAATAGTGATTGTAATAGTTAAAACAATGGTAATAATTATAATAATAGGTATAATAGTGATGATAATAGATAATAGTAATGATAATAGATAGTAATAATGCTAATAGAGCTAATAATAATAATAATAATAATAATAACAACAACGACGACGACGACGACGACGACAACGGCGGCGGCGGCAACAACAACAACAATAATAATAGGGGTTATAATGTGATAATAGTCATGGCAACAACAACAGTAACAACAGCAGCAGCAGCAGCAGCAAATAGTTCAGCCCGCGGCAGAGCGCGGATAAATGAACTAGTTGAATGTAAAGGATGTTTTCATCATACGAATTTGTAAAGTTATTAACCATGCATAGTTATTCACTAAGTCTTGTATTTAGGCCTAGTTTAGCATTATGATTCAGCCGTGTTTTTTAAAAAATTGAATTTTTATTTATTTTAAAATTGTGTTTTTGGTTTTTTTAGATCATGTTGAAATAAAAAATATTTTAAAAAAAATATATATTATCTTAATGCATTTCTAAGTAAAAAATTATTTGAGAAATATCTTCTATCACATTAATAAACAGGTTAATTGAATTAATTATTTTTTAAAAAATAGTTACTATAACAACCCTGGTTTTCTACATCCTTTTTCATGATACATTGAAAATTTTCATTGTAATTTTTTTTTATATAGGTTTCACTGGAGTGGAATTTCTCTTATATCGGGAGGTCCCAAGTTATCAACAAAATCATATTACACTTCCAATTTCCAATGTATCGTGGAAAAGGATGTAGAAAACCAGAGTTGTTACAGTTGGTATCAGAGAGAGGTTGTGATTCAGTAGACTTTATAAATATAGAAAGTATGACGAATCACGTATCTTATGATAGAATGAACTAGACATGGAATATATACATGTTGTAATTCAATAGACTTTATAAACATAGAAAATATGATGAATCATGTATCTTATGATAGAATAAACTAGACATGAAATATTTACATGCTTGGTTACCACGAACGTGGTAATTAAAGGTTGTGACATTGGGTTACTAAGAAGTCGATAAATAAAAAAATGAGTCATTACCTCGTGATTGTGAGACCAGTAGCAAATAATAAATGTGGAATCATTGTTTGATAATACGTTAGATGATATTAGAGGATTCATGAATGAAATATATTCAAAATATTAATAAAATGATAATGTAACAATGATGTTTAATGTCTTGATGAAATATGAATGGATGAGATGAAGCCATATATGAATTAATACTAGAGTGAATGTATGATTGTTCAGGATAAACAAGTGTTAATGTAAGTGCTAAATCAATTCAAACTCGTGACATAACGTATGGATAGAAGTGAGATTGTTTTGTAATTAATGTCTTAATAAATAATTATGTCAAGATTGGCAGTGGGACCCTGCATATTAGGCCATTGTCCCAAATGGCAACACTTTATCTTAACATGCAAAGAAATACTAGCATGGTACAGAACAAAATGGACAATAGAAGTTTAATATTGGCATTGTAGTTATGAGGTAAAGGCTTGAAAATTGGTTATGAAAAGCACTATTAAATTACTTTATGAGAATCTACCCTAAAAGCATGAATGAATTAAGGATCATAAACGTGATTATTTTTGTAGACATGAAAGAGTAAATGGTTAACACATGAACATGGATATAATACATGTTGCGAAATGTTATGGGCTAAAGGTAAAACACTGAGTTATCGTCATACCAAATAATAAATAAATTGGCAAGCTACATGTAAAAGTAGACGAGGAGGTCATGAGTGTGCAATGTACGTATATGTGATTATGGAAATACATGGTTAATAAGGAAACTAGAAAAGAGATGAATTTAGAAAATGAAATGAACTAATACGCATTGGCGATGAAATGTAAATGAATGTTGATTCAGGAGTTGATACTTAACATTAAGAGTGTCTATATATAGGAGTTTAGTAATTTCCGATATAGAGTGTTACTTAGTGAACTCCAAATAAGATTAGGATATGAAAATAAGATGGTATGAACAAGCAGTTAAGTCTGAAATTATAGGAACCATAAGGATTTCTATATTGATACACTAAATTGATGAGATAAATCGTAGATATTAAATTGTAATAAGTGAAACATAGAATTGGGATAAAGAAGAGGAAAAACAATAAGCAACAATAATGGTTATATATAAATGTAATTGGGAACTATGACAATGACGAGAATTAGCATGTTAATTGTAACGGACTTAAATGATGGATCCTGAAAGTATCCAATACATTAGTTAGCCACAATACCAAATACTAGCAAGTAAATAGATATTTAGTTGACAGTATAACAAACTAAAGTTATGAAATTGAGACTAGGTCATCTGAATGGTGGATAACTCAAGTGGTTGACATGATACTTCACTAGTTGGGTGGACAATATTTAAGATAATTGACATGTTACTTATACTTTCATTTGGGAAGGAGATGTCATTGACAGTGTAACTAACAAAAACAATCATTGGATAAGATAAATATGATGTTTGAGGTGTAGTTACGTTATAAAGCTAGGAAGTAAATATAGGAATACTATGTGTCCATGAGAAATAAAGTGACGAACAAAAAAAGTGTGTTTAGTAGGAGCATGGCATGTTTCAGCAGTGGAAAAATAAGGTGAAATGGTTTCCCTGATACCATCACCAGAGTTGGGTTGATAGTTTATTGAATTGCATTACCTATACCTTTATATAGAATCCAAGACGTGTTCCTTGTATCCATTCTACAGAAAGGATAATTGAATCCTCTTCAAGTTCTTCCCCGACCGTTTATAATGATTCGGGAAGGCTAAAGATTTGAGGATTGAACCAAATGGACTTTTAGATCGAAGCACATAAAAAAAAAGGAAAAATATGTTTTATGGAAGGATCCACAATTGAAAAAAAGATCAAAAAGGAGGAATTGAAAATGAGAAAGAAATACTCAATATTCACAGGTATAAGTAGGAATTTTAAATTTTGAGAATGGAATTTCTTGAAAGATAGGAGAATGTGACACCTCAGAAATTTAAAATTTAAATATGCGAATGTGTAACCCCATGTAAATGTAAGACTAAAAACGATGAGATCTCGATGAGTGATGGAAACCAAAATAGGAAATAATAGATAAATGATGATAATAAAAATAATTGTGATGTATAATAGAGGAGATAACCTCCATAAAATGAATTTTATTTTAGAATTCATAACGACAAAGAAACTAGTAACATGTTTTAATGGATAAAATAATGAGGAAAATGATAAAATATTTCTAAGAAATAAGTGAGGTAATAAAGAATAAATTATAAGGAAGGATAGTGCAATGAAAAGACAGGATTGAAGGTGCAAGCACTTATTAAAAATCAGTGACGTTACTTTGAAACTATAATAAGCCTGATAAATAAATAAAGGTGGAAAATTAAAAAAAAAATATTCCAAAATAATAAAATGACCCTAAAGGTTTAGAAGGATAATTAATATGATTTATGTGAGGATTGAACAAGAAAATTTGGATTGTTGACCAAACATTATGAATTGACCAATTTTACGATAAAGAGTAGAGCTCTCAATCCAATTATCAGACCGGGATAAAATTTTCCATGAATTCTATAAATATATGTCCCTATCTTGGTTTAAGATCTCATCTCAATCGAAGTTCAATAAGGACTAGCGATTTAAGTAGAAAAACCGGATAGTTTACGTGAAAAATAAAATAAAATAAAATACATAAAGGCATAAATAAGGGACAAAATTGTAATTAATGGAAAATTTGACTTTAAAACAGCAAACAGGCCAACCAATCCTATACAAAAAAAAAGTGAGAGACAATAGAGAAGTTTCAACTAGAGAGAGAGAAGTGTAGAATTTGGAGGAGCCAGCCCAAAAAAGGTTGTATGCTCTGATTGTCATATCTCCGATATCAACCGTATGATCGTGCTTATTTTTTGATATATTGCTCATCTCACGAACCTCTATTACCTGACTGGAGGGATTTGAAATATCAATTTTTGTTTGACATAACTCGCCATCGGAAATATCATAGGAAACTAAAGGAAACGCACCCTGTAGGGCAGTTTCGGTCGCTGGCAAATTCCGTTCCATTCCACCGTTGGATCATGTCACTTTTTGGATATGTGGTGCGCTCGGATGTGGTCTTTATTATGGACAGTGGAGATTGGAAACACACGCTCCGGCAAGGTGTTGTTCATGTTGAACAGTAGCTCGCTAATTTTCAGGTTAATAAAAGCTAAAGTGAATGACGTATTGCCTTTTGAATTTATTTCAAAAGGCAATAGATTATATTTTGCCAAAACTAGCAATAGAATCAAAAAGCAATATGTCATCTACCTTACCTTGTATTTTTTAATCCAATGATCGGAAGATAGATCTGGAAGGCTTGAACAATATATCTCAAACTCGGAATGATCCAACAGTTAAATATCCCTAGATCGGAATAAAACCGAGCTAGCTTGAAAATTAGCGAGCTATTGTTCAACGTGAACAACACCTTGTTGGAGAGTGTGTTTTCAATCTCCACCGTCCAGAATGAAGACAACATCCAAGCGCACCATAAATCCAAAAATAGACGTGATCTAATGGTGCAATAGAGAAGAATTGGTCGGCGACCAAAATTACCCTGCAAGGTGTGTTTCCTTTTGTTTTCAAGGATATTTCCAATGGCGAGTTCTGTCAAATAGAAAGTGATATTGCAAATCCCTCTGCTCAGTTAGAAGAGGAGTGTGAGACGAGCAATATATCAAATATAAGCATGAACAGTTGATGCCGGAGATATGACCACCGGAGCATACAACCTTTTTTGGATTGGCTCCTCCAAATTCTACACTTCTCTCTCTCTAGCTGAATTTTCTTTATTGTCTCTAACTTCTTCTTTTTTTAACTAGTTGGCCTCTTTGCTGTTTTAAAGGCAAATTTGTCATTAATTACAATTTCATCCCTCATTTATGCGTTTATGTATTTTATTTTATTTTTCAAGTAAACCATCCGTTTTTTCTACTTAAATCACTAGTCCTTATTGAATTCCGATTGAGATGAGATCTTAAACCAAGGTAGCATATTAATAGATTTCATGCAGAAATTTATCCCGATCTGATGGTTGGATTGAGAGCTCTGCTCTTTAACGTAAAATTGGTCAGTTCATGGCTTTTCGTTAACAATCTAAATTTTCTTGTTCAATCCTCACATAAATCATATCAATTATCCTTCCAAATCTTTAGGGTCATTTTATTATTTTGGAATATATTCATTTTAAACTTTCCACCTTTATTTATTTATTAGGTTAATTACCGTTTCAAAGTAGTGTCATTTATTTTTAATCGGGGCTTGCACCTTCAATCATGTATTTTCATTGTACTATCCTTTCTTATAATTTATTCTTTATTGCCTCACTTATTCCTCTGAAACATTATCATTTTTCTTATTATTTTATCCATCAAAATGCGTTACTAACTTCTCTGTCGTTATAAATTCTAAACTAAAATTCATTTTATGGAGGTTATCCCCTTTGTCATAACCCAATTCTGGGTTATTCCCCAAAAATTCATTATTTATTTATTCATTTTATGGAGGTCATCCCCTTTGTCATAACCCAATTCTGGGTTATTCCCCAAAAATTTATTATTTATTTATTCATTTCAAAATAAGAATTAAAAAAATAAAATAAAGGATGGCAACGTGGAGAAAGCAGGCCGGGAAATCAAGCTGCAATTTTTGGAGGAAATTTAAGGCCCAATTGTACCCCATTATGCCCAAGAATGAAGAAAAAATGCAAATTCAAGGTCAAATTAAATGATTATTGGACGAATTTGCATAAAAATTAAGCCCAATGACATAATTGAATTTTTAATAGGCCAATTTGATTTAATCATGGGCCAAATTAAATTTTAATTATGTTTAAGATTTAATTCGGGTCCAATTGAAGGATTTAATTAAGGGCAAGGACTTAATTATACTTCAAATAGGTCAAATTAATTTTATTTGGGGCTTAATTGGTGAAAAATTAAGTTTGGGGGCCTAATTTGGGCTTAATTGAGAAAATTGGAATTTTAAGAGATCAAATTTAATTTTTACCAAGTTATTTGATTGAAATTAGGGGCCAAATTGCAAGAAAATTGAAGTTTTGGGGTCAATTAAGGGTTAAATTGAAGAAATTCGCAGCCAGGGACCAATTTGCAAAAGGCGCCAGACTATAGGGGCCTAATTGACAAAAAGCGGGGACTAAATTGAAGAAATTAAAAGTTTAATGGTCAATTAGGGGTTAAATTGCAAAAATCTGAGACCAGGGACTAATGTGCAAAAGGCGCGTAAATCCAGGGTTCCAATTGCAATTCGGCAAGGGTGTAATTGCATTAAATCAAAAGTTTAGGTCAATTAGGGGTACAATTGCATAAAAGTTAAAGTTGGAGGACTGCTTTGAACTTCAGAGAAATCCCTATTTAAAACCTAAAACGATGCCGTTTTGCGTTAAAAAAGGGAACAAACGACACGTCGTCTAGTCATTATTCATGATCTTTCTTATTTTTCTGGAAAAACTGGTCCAGTCACCTCCTTTGCAAGTTCATTTAATGCACTTAACGTCCACCAAATTTGCCAAATTGTGCACGAAACTGATCACCAGACATCCCTCTACATTTGGGTATGGTCGTCACCGGCTCACTGGCACATAAACGGAAATGGCACCACTCCAAAGAGGCCACTTCAGGCAACCTGCAGCTACAGATTGACAGTGTATCATGCCTACCTTGAGCCAACGGTTGGTATCCTTCACAATTGAATCAAAGGCTGGAATTTGTTCCCCTGTGAAGACAAGATTTCACCCCTATAAATAGGAGCAGATTTCACGTTCTAAAGGAGAAGAAAATCAAACTCAAAGTTGGCCGAAAACCAGCCTTCCCTGCTCATTTTTCCTGCAACCGATCCTTTCTCTGCCTTCTCTCTCCACCGTGGCTTTCAGCCACCACCATCTTCATCACCCGTCTTCTCTCCATCATCCCCACCTCCAGTAGCCATCAAACCATCTCACATGGTGGTTGCACCACTTCTCTCTCTCCTCTGTAAAAATTCCCCTTCTCTGCCATTGTGACCTCGGCAGCATCGGCAACAGCAGAAGCAGCGGCCACCACCTTGCCCAGAAGCTCTTTCCCTTCCCAAAGGCAGCCAGGGTAGCAGCTTTCTCCTCAGCCACTGCAACAGCTCCAATCGCGAGCTTCCCTTCTCCTTCGCAGGACTCTGTTCCTTCTTCTTCCACCTGCGACCAAAGCAAGCCGCCGACCTCAGCCCGTCCCCAAAATAAAAAATAATATGTTGGGCCGAGTTCGGCCTAACCTTTTTGGGCCAATGCCAGCCCACGTGTTTAAATAATATTTATTTAATTAATATATATGTATATATAATGTTATCTATAATAAATAATCAAAAATCCTTTCAAAAAATTGTGATTTTCTCAAATATTTTTCTACCAATTTTGCACAATATCGGGTTGTATATTTACACTGTAAAATACAAATCCAGTATTAAAATACTTGATTTTCTTCGAAAAAAATTCAAAGCATTTTCAAAAATAATATAAAAAATATTTTGTTGCATATGGCCAAATCCTAAAATTTTTCCAAGCATATTTTTTTTTTAAAATGCATCTTTTTCATGTTTTAAAAAAAATTAAAAATGGATATCATAACCAGTTTATGATTATCCTTTAGGATTCGGCCAACATGTCAAAAATCTTTTTCCAACCCTTTTTTTGGGGTCTAAATGTAGACTTTAATATTTATGGGGTGTAAAATTACACAATAAAGTACACCCTTCGGTATTAAAGATATAAGGTGTAAATAAATGCAATGCTAAAATTCAGACTTTAGAACGGTTAGGATTTAACCCGATAAGGTAGAGACTCCCTCATGAAGGGAGATCTGCCTTGAACCTTAGAAAAAACGAACGAATAGAAACTCGACCTAAAAAATAATCAAACAACAATGCAGCTTATCTTAAGTAGGGTGCACTAGGGGTAATGCGTATTCCTCTTGCACAACCAGTCCCTTACTCAGACTCTCGCAGACTATAGGTTCCTAGTGACCATAATACTAGGTGGCGACTCCTAAAAATTAATCATAATTTTATGATTAAATCCGAAAACCTTTCCAACACACAACACCCTCATCAGGAGGCACGACACGAGCCTCCGCCATCGCCAGATGACGTCGCGCCCCCCCCCGCGACACCCTTCATTATACATAACAATTATTTTTATTATCATCATTTATATATTATTTATTATCTCAGTTTTCATCATTCATCGAGATCTTATCATTTTTAGTTTTACATTTACACGGGAATTTATATATTTGCATATTTAAATTATAAATTTTTGAAGTTTCACAATTTAAAATAAATAAATAAATTTTAATGATCGAAATCATAGACTAACATGTTGGCCTCGTTTAATAACACCAAGGAATTCCAATAATTGTTGATTGATTTGAGAATGGTGGAATTGGGATTTGCCCAATGTTGTATCTCATATTTTTTTTAATTGCCCATATCCTTTTGTTGTCTATAAATTAAAAGATGAGGAGGGGGCATCGGAGGAAATGGAGGGAAGGTGGTCACGAGCATTGGTTTTCTCTATCAAGCTTGGATGGTTACTAGGCCCAGTATCCATGCTTCGCCATGTCCGCATAAAAAGATAATTATTGTATTAAAAAAATGTGAGCGTGGTTTTTTTTAAGCATGTAATAAAATACTTAAAAGAAAATAAAAAATTAATTAATATATCTAATTAGATTAATCAATCACCATATATGTTAATAAATATAAAAAAAAAATATGACTTATTCAACTCAGCAAATCAAGAGCAAACTGCTTACCCTGGTCAAATAGCGATCTAGTTATAAAAAAATACTTACATCATAGTCATTTTGACATGGATTAACACGTAAAAAGATTAGATCATAAAAAAAACAAGGAAGTGAAATAAAAGGAAGGCAACAAACTATATTGACATGGGTTAACATGTAAAATCTATGACTTGGGTAATGAACATGACTACAAATGAGCTGACTCGTTTGGACAATCTATGTCTTTCTTTTTCATTCATTTATTCTCTTCTTGGTGAGGCCTTCGTTGGATATTAATTGACATCGGGTTGGATTAAATTTAGAATCAAATTGAAAAGTTATAAAATAATTAGAGATAAAATTTAAGAAATAAATAAATGCTTGGATGCAACAGAAAAAATATGAGCATAAAAAAAGGTGTAAAAAACAAGCAAACTCGGGCAAATCTCTTAAATTTTGGTTAATTTTTCAAACTCGTATCTTGTAAAATTCTAGACTCAGGTTCAACTAAAAAACTCAATTCCCAACCAATTTAATGTTGAAAAATAAAATAAAAAAATATTTATATCTAAGAAATTTGTCGAAGTAAAACAAATAACAATCAAAATAGTAAGGACCAAATTTGATATAAAAATAAAATGAATTAAATGTTAATGGTTAGATTAAAAAATAAATTCAAATAAGAAAAGCATTCAAAACAAAACAAAACAAATAGTAATTAAAAGAATAATAACCAAATCTAACATGTGAAAAAAATAAATGAGGGAAAAATTAAAAAAAAATTATAAATCATTTTAAATAAAACAAACAGTAATCAAAAGAACATGAACTAAATCTGAAAGAAAAATAAATGAAAGTTTGCTTAAAAACTTAGAGTTTAGGCATGAAAATCGAGTAAAACAGGTCGTCAATGCAAAACCAGAGGTTTGTATGCTATATGTGTTATCCAGAAATAGTGAGGGCACCAAGACTAGTTGAACATCGCCTTGAAAACCACTATTTGATTGCAAATCACCCCACACGTGTCGTATAAATGATGTAACTTCAATCTGCATACTAATGCGTGCTATGCACTTGTTAGTTGTTTTTTTTACTAATATTTATATTTATTCAATTATGAAATTGTTCTCTTTCAACTTAATAATAGTAATAATAATAATAATAACATAATGAAAAGAAGATAAAATATCTGTAATGCTAGTTAAAGTTTTTGTAAAAGGTGAATTCAATCATTTTATTATTCTTTTAAAAAAATAAAAAATCTAAACAACCTCTATATTTCAATTCAATATTTTTTGCTTTTAAAGATAAGTTAATAATTTTAGTGTGCAAAAAATATAAAAAAATTATGTTATCCACAATAGCTAGGCCAAAAGTTTTCAGTGATTGTAATGCAAATAACCTTAGAGCTACCATATTTTAACTCCTCTGTATTTTAGTTTTTTATTTATGTTATCGAATATTAATGATATTATTTACTATGTGCATTTTTGTATTACTATTATATTTTAAAGGGATTCATTTTAGTACAGTATGTTGAAATTTTTATTCTTTTGGATGTGAAATTTTGAATGTTGGCCAATTGGGTTTTTTTAGTTCTTTATTTGCTTGTCTTTTCAATTTTGGCATCAAGTTTTTATGAGATAAAAAAAACATTTGTATTTGTCTACACAACCAATCGTGTTTCAAACAACGATTGATCGTAAAAGCATTATTTTTTTATAATGCATATTATTAAGGAGTGTTTTGGTCTTTTTAATTTTTTTATAACAGTATAATTATTTTGATGCTTTTAAAAATAAAATTAACATAACTCTCTTATAGCAAGGATGGAGATCTTGAATTGAAATTTTGTTTCTTCACTTTCTACTTTCTTTTTTTTTTCATCTTTTATAAGGTCAAATACATATTTTAATTGCACATGAAGAATGGAAAAACAAAAATATTAAGTATGCAGGCTACTTCGACGTATTTTTTACATAAAAAACTCAAAATGTAAATTGAAAAACCTATATAGGTATCTAATTAAATAAATTGATAACCATCTATGTAGATAAATGAAAAAAAAATTGTTAACAATAGTCAAAAGACAAATTGAAAAAAAATTAAGAGATTAATATAGATCAAGATATTCAATCACACAAAATGAAACATTTACCCAATTGTGTTTTGAACTTGTTTATTTAAATCAATAAAAGATAAATGCACACCCTAAAAAACTCATGACCTAAAAAATAAAAATAAATAAAATTGATTGAATGAACTCACATCCTAAAAAATATCACGCAAGGCCGAACATTTCAAAAATATTATTCAAGAATAAATTATTTTTTATTTTGAAAAATAAAGTTCATTTGTATA
>Ga0325405_1003552_pt1 | contig 16016 bp, 10 predicted proteins | sample PopdelMetagenome_21_FD_205663 | JGI IMG/M metagenome (GOLD analysis project Ga0325405, IMG submission 205663) | Populus deltoides microbial communities from Bellville, Georgia, United States - Xylem-Control-R2 | ecosystem: Host-associated > Plants > Phyllosphere > Stem > Wood/Secondary xylem...
TTTTTTTAATTGAAATGGATTTATTGAGGCTCTTAAAATATTCTTAGAGTATTTTTAAATGAAAACAAGTTAAAGAATTGAATTTTCAAGTTCTAAACCTTGAACCTCGATGTTGGCTAGAAAATAAATAAGAAGATGATATATCATTTATTAAAACAAAAAACACATCATCAATTATATATATAAACATTGAAAAAACAAAAATTCAAGCACTTGAGCCTAATTTTCCACACCCATGCACATTTGGATAATTTTAACCAAAAATAATATTTTTTTTCCCGTAATTTTTTATTATTATTTTTATAAATATCTATTTTATTATTATATAATTAAATAACAAATACTTTTTTAAAATTCTCCTCAATATAACACAGTCAATATCCCCATTAATAACTATACCTAAACAAGCTACAAGTGCATTTCTGCAATTGTATACGACGTTATATTCCTGATTTGAGAAGACAATGCTACACTGGTAGCTAGATGCTATTGATAAATTGTCTATCACTATCATACTCCAATACAATATCTGTGCTAGCTAGCCTAAGGCTCAGCCTAGGTTTACAGAATACTTACAGGCTTTCGCATTCGTCATGTGATGGGGATGATGGGAGAATTGAATCGGTCCCCTTCTTGTTGCTTATAGTCTGTACTCTCGTATTAGGGAGAAAGGAAAGGGGATAAGATCTCATTAACTCTCTTGTTAGTATACATGTATTGGGAAAGCATGGCTGTCCACTCTTTCACACCCTTTTCTCCCATTTTGGGAGTGTATTTTATCTCCACATGAACATCCATTCAGTGGGATTTTTACCAAGTGAAAAAAGCTGCTTGATTTGATACATATCTAAAACATCTACAGATCAGACGGATGCAAGAAATATAAGCTTGGTTCTTGTATATTCTTCATCATCCTTCTATATATCTCTTGTATGTTTGATGTATATATGTAAATCTTGTGAGAGATGATCACCAAAACATGGTCTTGGAAGAAAAAATATGGAACAGATTATAATTAATTAAATGAGCCCTCAAGATTTTTTTTTTATATATAACTGTAAGTGTTCGGGTCAGTTTATACACACCTCGATTAATTAATTTTTCAAGATTCTGAAGTTAACGACTAGATAAGTTTCTAGTAACTTTAAAATTTATAGTACTCGAATTGGTATTTCCTAAAAAATAAACTTAATATCAGACTAGTTGATTTGCTATCCCTTGTCCTCAAGATCTTAAGTGGCCGGCGGGAGGAGGTGGGTGCAGTGAGGGAGGATGGTGGGGTTTCAGAAAGAAGCATTGATTAATGACGTTAAGTAGCCACAACTTTCCTATGTGACAACGAATTGGTACATAAATCACGTGACATGCTCCCCTTAGCTTTATTAGGTTTCAATGGTGAATCTAGATTAGTTAAAACTGAAAGCCAAGTGGCACGTGATGCGCATCATCTTCTCAACATTACATTACACACTTGAGTACGGAAAGAGGGTAGGTCTCAAGTCTCAACCTTATCCTATTACCATCTTAAAAACCAAAGATTTTGCTGAAAGTAGGTTTTTCAAGCAAAAGGGAAACCAGGAATTCTCGCAAGTTTTTCCCAACAAGTTGTTGAGGTGGTTTCGCTGTATTTTAAGAGAGAAAAGCACACTGATTAGATCAAAGTCTACCTGGCCATGTCGGCCGAGCTGAGCCTGGCTTGGGTCAGGGTGTTAAGAAAATAACTCGAAAGTTAATGGGTTTAATGACCACGGAGAAAAGATCCCTTGACTGTGGCTGGTTAAGTAAATTCGTCCATGGAAATGCGTACATGCCTATAATGATGAATTTGATGGGCGTTATAGAAGCGTGATTTCAAGAAAAGAGAAGAAAAACTACTGAGATTTATTTTCAGGACCACAAATCCTTTACTTGGAAAAACAGGAGAATAAATATTCGTGTACTAAGGATATCTGATATATCTATATAGCCTTCATCTGCACAACACCTATTTGCAGTTAAATCAGCTTTTGGGTCCATTATCTTTCGTTTCGTTTGCATATATAGTACTCTGCAACAAGCATGCATCATGGCTAGTTATGGGACTCGGCATCAGCTTCTCATAAAGTTGTCCTGCAGTATAATCATTAGATGAAGTTGATTTATGCAGAGTATATTAAATTAGAGGGAGATCTAGATACGTTCATGTTTTGAGTGAGTAAACCAACAAATCCAAGAGTTCTGATGATCATCAGCAAGATGTCAGCAGGGATAGCAAACTCTATTGATTATCCTAAGAAAGAAAATAGAGAACCAGAATTCAGGATTTGAGGAGCCCATCTCGTTTAATAAGGTTAAGGGTCCTGCAAATGTTTGGGGATTCTGGCTATAAGGTACGGATTCATTCTAGTACTTATCAAAAAACATGCCCTCGTATAGTTTCTACCATGTTGGGGTCCTTGCAGAGTTTGTGTGGTCTCAAAAGGGGCTAAGCCTCGATACCAAAAAGCTTTGATAACTTACTGATAAATCCCGACTACAAATAGATCAATAAGATCACCTGCCCAGTCAAATAACAAAATAAACAAGTCACATGGTATTAACAACCCAACCACTTCATCTAGATTAAACCCTTTAAAACTAGTTAGATTATTAGAACAGATCGGTGAAATAAACTTAATCTATAGGCAATAGCAGGAGTTAACTGCAGATATGATGCATATAAAGGAGGTATTGCAGAATCTCTAAATGGTTCGATAATTAAATGGTAAAATTCCATCAATAACATCCAATTCTTAGAGAAGGTTATGCTGGACCTTGGAATCTGCTCTGGCAAAATCTGTGAGTTAACTCTGGTCGTGTCGAGTTCACCGTGAGACCGTTTTACTGATCAGGCCAAGGACAAATGATTAACCAAATGGTAACAAAAAGGGCACTGTTGATCACCAGTAAACCTTACTATTGATTGGCGTAGATTATATTGGATATCAGTGTATCTCTGTAACGTGAGATAGCAAGGAAGGAAATTGTTGACAGAAGGGGCTCAACGGCATGCTGGCTGGTTTTCCAGTACATAAATCCACTTTGTTACATGCATGTTCCACTTCCTGACAGACTCCAGACCAGAGGGCTCATGTACAGAAAGGTCCACCACCACCACCACCACATTATTTTGTCCACATGAGATGAAAGTGGAAAGAAAATGACCATAGCAGATCTGCCCCACATTCTCAACCTTCCCACTCCACCTTTGTTTATTCATCTATCTATTACAAATAATATCATTAACATTTGTTTTTTAGGTTAGGAGTTCTCTCTCTCTCTCTCTCTCTCGTCACAACCCAGATTTGACCCACACATTCCACATCCTCTTACGTTAATGAGGTACTAAAGTCTTAAGGGTGGCAGTTGGCACCTGCACTTCTCATTCTCTCCAAGAAGATTTTCACACAAGCCTTTTTTTGCTTATAAAAAAGCTTGCACCCCTCCCACACAGGTTCTAGCTTCTAGCCAGCAGCCATTTTTTCCCCTAGAGTAAAGAGAGCCAGAAGACAGTATTATTTTGTGCTGGGATAAAACCCAAAAAAATCCCTTCTTGGGTCTGCAAGTTTTTCCTGCCCTGTTTCACTTCATAGTCTAAAGAAGGTGGGGGCTAGTGGGCAACCGTTTGAAGTGTTGGGTCCCTTGCCATTTTCTTTTTGGTTCAGTTTAGGCTTTGGCAGAAATTATTGTCTGCCTTGCTTTCATGCGAACAGAAATAATGAGAGGCTCTTTGTTGCTTTCTTTTTATCTTTAAATCTTGTTCCTTCATTCTCTTCTGCTATTCAATAATTTTCACAACCCTTCAAGAAAAGAAAAACAATTCTAAAAGAACCAGCCTCCAAGTTCTTGGTTCAGAGAGAGAAACAAAAATATTGGTACGCTCTGACCTGTAACCACCTAAAGACCAAGGTAATAAACATCTGATGAAGCGTCTTAAGTATTCAATGCTGAGTTCTGTAACTCAAGATTCTCTCCGTCTTTCATCTCTTTTATCATAGTTTGAAAGATGAACTGTTGAAGCCATTGAGAGCTTAGAAGGTGAAGAAATGGAAGTCTACAAAGTTTAAGAGAGTTGTCTTTCTTGGGTTGCTCTGTTGAGAGAAGATGTCTGCAAAGTACATGTATAGGCTATCGGATGAAAACCCAGATCTGCAGAAGCATATCGGATGCATGAATGGCATCTTTCAACTGTTTGACCGCCATCATATCCTGGGCGGCAGCCGCCGAGCCACCAGCCAAAACCAAAAGAGGCTTCCATCAGGTACTTTTGATAGTTACAACGCTAATTACCTCCATGTTATTAACAATGTGGATTCTCTGGATTCTCTTGATGTTTTTTGAGCTATTTACTTGTGTCATGTTCAAACTTTGTAATTTAATTTTATAATAAACTCCACGCTTTGTTAAAAATGCTAAAAATTCACATTTACAAGATTATTCTTTGACCGAGCAACCACGAGAATAGGTTTTAAGTGATTCAGAATTCATTATTGTTGCCTGGAAATGCATCCATTACAGAGCCATCCACTTGGATTTTATTCCCTTTCTCTGTCTTGGAATGATTGTGATGCTTCTGCAAAAAGCAACATCTGCTAGGATTCTTTAAATGCGACCATGCATTTGCACCTAGGAATAGTTTCCGTATCCTGTTAGTCCTCACCATGCCTGGACATAGTCATCAATTCAGTGATACGGGTTTTTTCTTAGTTCCGCATGAAAATTATTAATGCTCATGCGTCATGGCTGAAATATGAATATGAGAATAAATTTCAAGTTCGAAAAATATATTTACCAGTAACCTTAGACAGCTAAATTATCGATCTTCTACCCAGGTCAAAATGGCAACCATGGGAATGGGATCCAGCCCAAAGGTGCCCCACAAAAGAAGACCACGGTAAGCAATTCAATCCTTGTCCATATCCTTTATTTGGAGATACTAGGCAAAACATTGTTAAAGCAGTTGCAAAATCCATTTGCAGGAAAAGAGAGCCAAGGCATTGAAAGAGAAACACAGAACCTCCACTGAATCATCAAGAACCTCGTTTTCATCTTCCTCGTGTTCGTCCAGTATCTCATCCCTTGAATGCAGTAAAGCATCTCAGATGGAACCGTCTTCTTTCAGTCAATCTGTTGCCCCAGAAAACCATGCTCGGAACTCACACACGTACAAACCAAATGCTTCTTTGCAGTCAAGCCAACAATCTCTTGATCTCCGGGATGTTGTTAAAGACTCGATCAACAGAGAACCACGTGGCTTATCAATCAAAACTGCAACCACAGGAGAAGCCCGGGGCCAAACCTTGAAATACATTGATTCCCCAAGACCATTACATTACCTCAACTCTGTAAATCCCAAAGATCCAGGTCCAAGGGAATCATTTAGAGTTCTTCATAAGCTTCGAGAATCGCCCTCCAAATCCAGTGAAGGGAAGAGTAATTTCTTAACAGGTGGACTGAAGGATGCCCGTAGGTTTTCTTATGATGGATGGGAATCAAGAGACACTTTGAAATCTACTATTAAGCTCAAGGAGCTCCCAAGGCTGTCATTGGACAGTAGAGCAGGCTCTGTAAGGGGTTCCAACCCTGAAATGAAATCAAATTTTCTTTCAAGGGATTTGGGGAGAGATGATCTGAACTCCAACAGTTTCCTAAACAACCAACAGGATCCAGGAAGCAATAAACGACCGTCTAGTGTAGTGGCCAAGTTGATGGGCTTAGAAGCTCTGCCAGATCCCATGTCAACCAGTGGGAACCAAACAACGCAGATTAAAACCCACCTAGATGAAGAAAACAAGTTCCTGGGGTCATCGAGAACAACTGATTTGGACAAACAAAATCGAATTTCTGGCTCCCCAAGAAATCTGCACAAGGAACCCACCTCACCCAGCCAGAGAAATGCTGCCTCAGACAAGAAGCTCACTGCATCCTTAAAGTTTCCAATAGAGCCAGCTCCATGGAGGCAGCCAGATGGAAGCAGAGGTTCTCAAGCACCAGCTCAGAAGAATCGGGTAACTCTAACTAAAGTCCCCAGCTCCTCTCTTTCTGTTTATGGTGAAATAGAGAGAAGGTTGGCACAACTTGAGTTCCAAAAGTCTGGAAAGGATCTTAGAGCTCTTAAGCAAATACTTGAAGCAATGCAGAAGACGAAGGAGATATTAGAGACCAGAAAAGAAAATTCAAGTTTTGAAACTCGGACAAGCATTATTAGCAGTCTTGATCAGGGCTCAAAGTTGGCAAATCTGCGAGACCTACAGAGCAACAGCCCCATTTCTGTCCCTACAAAGGGGACCACTTCACCAAAGAGCTTTAAATCTTCAATTGTGATCATGAAACCAGCTAAACTCATTGGAAAAACCATTAATTCTGTTTCTGCAAAAAACGCAACAGATAGTTTATCAGGTATTCACAGGCTCCGGGTTGCTACCCCTGAAGATGGCAGAAAGGAATCAGTTGACAAGCAAGCTGGTAAAGATGTATCTCCCAGAATCAAGAATCTTACAGACCATTCCAATAAACCTCCTCATCGAAATCCCATGGATAAAAATGCTGGTGCTAGATCAATAAGATTGGCACAACCTTCAAAGGAGATTCGATCCACAACTAGAGAGGCCACCAACTCAGCTAAGAGGTCAGAAACCATGAACCTAAGACAGCAACAGAAGAAACTGGGGTTTGAGAAGCAATCTCGTCCAGCAACAGCATCATTGGAATCAAACAGGAGAAGAAGGCAGCCAAGTAAACAGCCAACAGACTCATGTTCTCCACATCAAAAACCCAGAGCAAAATCCCTCAACTTGCAGCCAAGTGATTATGAATTGAGTGATATTAGTGATTTAAGAGATTCGAGTCACCACAGCGATGCTGTTTCTCTACAATCTGCGAGCAACATTAGCTTGGCCTCACAGTATGATGATGAAGTCTCAAGCAATGACAGATCTAACAAGATCAATAAGACTTTTATCCAGCAAGCACACTTGAGACAAAGGGTATGTGCCTTTTTCCTCTTAGTTCATCCATATATAACTTTTACCACATGTCTGACAGCTTCGTTGTCTCATTCAGAACCTGGTCGAAAGGTCAATCCAGGGCACATCAATTCCAGAACCAAGACCAGCTTCTTCAGAACAACCAAGTCCTGTTTCTGTTCTTGATGCTGCATTCTATGGTGATGAATTGCCATCTCCCATTAAGAAAATATCAATTGCCTTTAAAGGTGAGAATTGTGTACTTAGATTCAGGCTTCATTGTTTGAAAGTAGAATAGGTCTGCTCTTAGTTTTAGATCACCATTAAGCAGATAAAACAAAATGATTCACTTAATGAGAGGCGAGGTGATTAGAATGACAATGGTGATTGACAAAACTATTGATCATCCATATTTGCCCAGAACATGAAATACAGAAACTAGAAGATAAAACACAGTAAAGAACATGCAGAGAGATCATATTTACAAATTTGAAATCATTTGCATGCATGTTTGTGTGCAATTTGACACACACAAAGATGTATGTATATATGAGAATGACTGCATACTTTCAGAGTGTCTGCATAGTTTCTTTATGATTACTCATTCAGTTTTCTCACTACAGATGATGAGGCTCTAAAGTCTGATGGGGTGGAGTGGATTCCTATAGATGAAGATTACTCATTTAACAGCATGAACTCCAGTCTCCACTCAATGATCAATCAGAAGAATGTGCAGAACCTCAAGCCCTTAATTCAGAATCTGAAAGAGATGTTATCTACTCACAAGGAATACATCACTGATGAAACGACACCTTTCTACAACCACGCAAATCCAGACCATGAATACATTTCACAAATATATTTAGCATCAGGTCTCCATAAAGACTTTGAATCTGGTTTAAGAACCATTAACCTCCATCCAACAGGCACCCCTATCAACCCTGATATATTCCATGCCCTAGAACAAGCCAAAGCGAGCTCAGGGCACTTCAATGATGATCACAATGGTAAAAGGATATCCCTGTCAGAAACTCATGCCAAAATCCGAAGGAAACTTCTGTTCGATGTTGTGAATGAAATATTAGTCCACAAATTGCTATCAGAAAATTCTTCCAAACAGTGGCTCTCGTCAAAAATGCTGGCTGGGAAAGGACAAAAAGGACAGCAACTACTGGGAGATTTGTGCTCAGAGATAGATAGGCTGCAATGTCTGCATTATCTTTTAGACGATGAGGATGACAATTCAAGAAGCATCCAATGGGAGGATTTGATGCGTGAATCAATTCACTGGACCGCTTGCCATGATGAAATTCAAGGAATAGTTCTGGCTGTAGAGCGTTTGATCTTCAAAGACTTAATAACTGAGGTCATAAACAGTGAGATGATTGGTCGACAAGGAAGGTTAGCTGGGCATCACAGGCAACTGTTTCCAAAATAATATTTTTTTTAGCATAACTGTTTCGACATCGTATGTTAGTAGTCCCTCCCACTGGTGTTAAATTTGTGGGTCTAGCTTACTTTTCAAGTGAAATCAAAATAATTCAAGTATAAATTAACTTTACGCTAGCATGTAAATCTTTAAAAGAAGCTTCACATACATATAAATTACAGTCACTGTATATGCAAGTATCCATACCCGTTTAAGTATTACACCCAGCTATTCTCTATTAATTCAACATAGCACACAATGCAATTTTCCATAAACGAATATGATGATTGGAGCCAACTAGTTGCATATATTTTCAGTAAAAAAACCACATATACAGACACACATGCACACAAAATTGCTTCTACAATTACTTTCCATGGTATATCAGACCACCAAAAAATATGTCTGCAAATGCAAGTACAGCAATAACTGAATCACTAAATTTAAGCTGCTGATTGCACAATGTTAAACTCATATGCTGGCTAATCTGATAATTTTATAGAACACATGAGTCCTATTACCTGCCTAACTTCTAGCTTCTAAGATAGGAAGTCTTCTTTGACAAGATACCTTGGAAATGATTGTTATAGTATAGTTCATTTTGAATTTACTTAACGGAGCCAAACTTATTAAGCACATGCATCCTAAAGAGCTTTATTTTCCAAAGACATACATTAAAATGGTTGCAAACAAATGCTGTGTGGTCTTTTTTTCTTGGGACAAGTTGCGAAACAAGTGCTCAGTTGGGAAATTCGGAAATTCAAAAGTAGCAATAATCACAAAATCGAAAAACACATGTAGAATATGACATATAAGAAGAATAAGCTGTTGATATACAGCACAGCGATGACATTCAAGTTGGTTTTGACTGCTCAACCAATGAATATTGAAGGGCTTGGATCAGCAGGTTAAATTACAAGTTACCCATCAAAATGTCATAATTTCCAACATTATTGCAAGGTTCCCAGCAATGCTCTCTTACATCTTAAATTTTCAGACTGACAATCTGGCAACACTGATTCATAGCAGAACCAGATGATTTCTGAATCTAAAACCCATCATTCAGCAAGAACGCACATGCAATTACAACATATTCGGTAACTTAAATGAGCGATAGAAATTTATCAATAATTTCAATATATGATAGTTTTGAATTCCTAAAATAGTTTGTTCTTTCTAGCAATTAGCTTGTTAATTTCATTCCAGTTTTGTTTATTGACTACCCGTGCATCTTCAGTTTAATAAGGAAAGGAAACAAAAGCAAAGAACTATCATCAAATTCATATAGCTTCAGAGGGAGGGAGGGAGAATCACAGCATAAGGCAATACAAATAACAATACAGAACAACAGAGTCCCAGCATAAGCAATAGAAATACTAGCCTAGCACTACAGAGATATCTCAATATCACTGAAGAGAGACAACTTGTGGCTGATTCTACTGATCATGGTCATAAAAGTAAGTAATATATATATATAAATATATATATATATATATATAGCACATCAAGCAGTAAGTTATCAGTGAATGCAGCAATGAACTCAATCAAGCAGTAAGTTATCAGTGAATGCAGCAATGAACTCAAAACAAGCTATGCTAAAATAGTTGAGGGGAACCGATGAGCCCAAAACACCATGATGTTAATTTTTCAACTGCAAATCCAAAAGCAAAGGAACATAAACACCAATCTAATAATACTGTCCAAGAAACTCAGGAACATTCATTAGTAGATGACAAGACTATAATCTGCCTAATTTGCAAAAGAGACCGTATTGTTTATATGTGTGTATGATATTGGATAGGTGAACACATGTTTATGATTTATGATCAAAGACAACAGGACAACAGTAAAGAACAGAGTGGAGAAGGCAGCACAAGTAAAACATATGACCTGAAAATCACCTAGAACAAGACAAGGGTTTGACTTATCAGAGACATAAAAATTCCAGAGAATAAAACCGAAAACAAAGAGACAGTTCATTTAGAATTCAGTGCAATCCCCATATCGCACCCCATAGCCAGAGAGGCTTGACCCTATCTCCAGGTTGCTAGAAGGGAAACATTATCAAACAATATCAAGAAGCCCAAGAAGACGACATCATCAAACAAAGAAAACAAAAATCCATACGTGAGAACCTGGAATTCACCCATTCCATACAGGACATTACGGAATAAAAAAAATTGGCAATAGTTTTGTTGATTTTGTCCAGTTTCCACGATCCTTGTGAGACAGATTCTCTCCTGAAAAACTGTGTGCGTGTGGGAGAGAGAGTAATATCATGACCAATTTTCTGTGTTGTAGGAGGAAAAAAAAATTATAACAGGGAACAAGCTCTTGGTGTGAAGAAAAGAACCATATACAAAGAAAGAAGATCATTCACTAATATGTACCTGGCCCCACACCATCTAGTAGCTAAATGTTCTTGTACTTGGAATTTCAACAGAACATATAGCGCACTTTTTGAAAACAAGAAGGCATGCAGCAAGCAACTATGTGCCATAGAACATTGATCATAGTTTTATTTGTTCTTATTTTCCTAAAGAAACAAGCAGGTAACACCATACAGTTAAATCGGCAAATGTAAGTAGAAAACAGATTCATTCTTTCCACACTGAGCATAGCACCTTATAAACAAAAGCCACCTGTATAAAGCATTTATTAAGATGATTCAAGTCCAATTAGTTTTAATTCCAATGTGTTACAATATCAGGATGAATTATGTTTTCTGTTTCTCTAGGTTGATAGTTATTCAGATTAAGAGGGGAAGATTATCAAGCTTGACACCTTCAAATCAAATTATGCATGAATTTATTGACTTGAGGTTCCACAAAACACACCTGCAGTGTCTGGTAATGTCTTAAAATTGCGGAGATTCTAGTAAGTACCTCTTCCATCCCAATTTTTACCCATTTTTTGGGATGTCCCAAACATTGGTTCCCTTTGTATTTCAAAACAAATCTTAGCAATTAACAATAATGCCCTCAATATGAGTGCTCAAAAACATTGCTCTCGATGAGAGTGGAGAAAGGAAGACAGCAAAGTCATTATTGGAATTACATGGCAGTTTACACCTTACACCATGAATGTGAACCTGGCTGCCAAAAGAGCAAGAAACTATGATAAAGTATTTAATGCTACAATGGGTTTCAAAAGAAGTTGCTTTCCAAATTTCAGTTAGTTGCAGTTATGTATACATATAATTTTTCATTTGTATGATCGAGCATTTTGTTCTTATGTTGAGAAAGAAATTACCCACTAGCCAGAAGTAGCAGAATCTAAGCATCAATTCAGTATAGAAAAGGAAAAAGAAAAAAAGGGGAGAAACAGTTTTTCAACTAAAAAGAATCAATTACTAACAACTGCATATGATGACAAACTGGCATTCACATACCTCTAAAACTTGCTTAAGTGAGAACAGTTCTCTATTGTAGATTGTAATTCCCAATCTTTAGAACCATATGACGTAACCATATGTCAATGATCTTAACTACCCTGGAACCAGCTTCTGTTGCCAGTTTCCTAAACAAGTGTACAATTTCTAATAAAACCTAATTTACAACTCACCCAGTTCACTTGGGTTTTCCATAGATTGCTTTAGAATTTTCTCAGCTCTCCTTTTCTTATCATCATTCTCACTATCCTTCCCAAACCACTTGCTGATCTTCTCAATGCCAATTTTCTGAGGGCTCAAATCTGGTGCTCCAGCCAAGGAATTCTTTCCAACCTGAATCTTAAATTGCACAGCAGGTCTTTGATTCAAAAGCACCTTCTTCTGTCCCTCCTCAGAATCGCAGAACCTACTCTTCATTGCTTCAATGGCAGGAGCAAATGTCTCCAGTACTGATATATGGTTATCCATTATACGGTTTTGCTCAACTGGATATCTCACAGCAGCTTCGTCAGAAAGCCTAGCTGGAGGAACAAGGTGGGACACTTCCTTCTCTCCAAATTGCAAAGGAGCAGCAAGAAACGGGTTACTCTCAGTCCCTTGTGTTGCTCTAGCACTGTTACCAAATGTAACAAAGGAAGGTCCTCCAGAACCATTGCAAGTAAAATGTTGTGGCAAATTCATGGAAGACATATCCATCTTCAGGTGATGCCTTGCAGGCTCAATCTTATCAGCATTAAAAACAGCATCTCCTTCATTCCCAGCAGGCAACTGAACATGAGTCTGGGGATCAGGAAAAGCAGGTAACCAAGCCGGGATATGCTCCGCAGGAGACTCCTCGCAAATCTGGAAAAAACTTGGCACGGGCTTCCTTTCTCTAGCAACTGGGAAAGGAGGAATAGAATAAACAAATGGGATATCCTCTGCATCGCCAATATACTGAACAATCTCCCTAACAATACCCGAACCAGCAAGACAATGATCAACATTGGAAGCACCAGCAAACCCCTGCGACAAACCCAACTCTTCCATTCCTTGAATAACGTCAAAAACATTACCCTCTGTCCTACCAGCTAAATTAGCATAGAACTGAGCAGTCTTTCCTAAATTCCGTATATACCAAGTAGTAACATCAGATAATTTCTCAAGTGCAGACTGCTGAAAGGACTGAAACCCCACAGTCTCACACATTTGCGCTACAGCAATCTTCGCAATCGCTCGAGTAAATTCATCTCCACTAACACGCGACTTTCTCTTACCACTATGCCCTGCTTTGTCATGCAATCTTCCACTCTCCCCACCTCCATGGCTCATATTCAATACCTCATATCACTTCACATTAGATATTAACACTCAATAGCACCATCCATCCTCACCCATTTATCATCCATTTCATTTCTCATTCCCCCCTTTATCAGCTGAAAAATAAATCAACATTTCAAAACACACGATATTTTTCAAAAAATAAAATAAAATAAGGAACTAATTAAGTAAGCAAGGACGGAAAGTTCAATTTTCTCTCATTTTCTTAGCAACCAAACAGAGACAGTGGTACACTGAAGGAAACCCTAGAGAAAGATGTAAAGGAAATTGCAGAAAAAGCGAAGGAGCAGAGTTGGAATAAATGATGAAGTGAGTGATTACCGTTGAATTCTAGGGTTTGGAGCGAGACATACTTGAAGCGTCGAAGAAGACACGGAATGAAATGAGAGGACAAACTGAAATCGATCGATCTATGGAAGCCCTGGGCAGCGAGGAGGAAGGTTTTACGCTAGGATTGGATTTAGGGTTTTGAAGTTTAGGACTTTTTTATTTTTATTTTTAAAAACCCTGGTTAAACCTCTTCGATTTGGATTTGAATCGGAGGAGAGGGAGAGGGAGAGACAAAGAGACCGGAGAGAGAGAGAGAGAGAGAGAGAGAGACGGTGCGGTGCAGTGAAATACTGTAGTGAGAAAATTAAATGTTTTATAGAAGAAAATGATTATTTTGTTTTAATTATTATTGTTTTAAATTAAAAGGAAAAAAAAAAGGAGAGAGAGCTGATTTCTTGTTGACAGCTGTCCTCCATATTAGAAATTTGGTCAAACTAAATAAAACTATTAAATATTGATCCCGCGTCTTTTTTTAAAAGAAAAAATGTAATTTGTGGAGCTTGAACTCTGTAACTCCACCTTCTAAAATTATGCGATTCCTGTGTTGTCATTTGTCGTCATGCTTTATATGTTCCAAAATATATTTGTATTATAACAAAATGATCCAATGGTCCAACCAAACCCGCCACTTAAATTATCAACTCAATAATTAATCGAGTTGTTGTTTGCACTAAGTTTAGAGTTTATTAAATAATGTGATATTATTTATTTTTTAAAATATTTTTTTATTTAGAGATGCATTAAAATAATATTTTTTTTATTTTTTAACATTAACACATCTAATTTAAACGATTTGAAACACTAAAAAAATAATTTGAAGTAAAAAAATAAAAAAATTATTTTTAAAAATATTTTTAAAATATAAAAATAAACAGGTTGTTAGTCAGTAACAATAAGATATGAAGAATCTATCTTACATGCTTGGTGTTTTATTGTATTTTGAATAGAAATGTAGTGAGGTGTGGTTGGTTTTTTTTAGGGACAACCATCTTAAATTATAGACTATGTCTCACTAAAAGCAAAACGTACATAATTTTTTCATTAATATTCAATTAAAATAAAATATTTATTTATTTTTATTTTTATTTTACATAATTTTCTCAAATATAGTGTTCTCATATTTGTTTTTCATATGGGTGCATAAAATTGATTGATTCATAATTTTTTTAGTTTTTTAATTGAGATTTTTTTTCATGGTAATAATATGTTTTTTTTTAAATGCTTATCATAAAAGAACATGTTTTCATCAAAATAACAAAAAAAAATATTCAATAAAAAAATTAGATTTTTTTATTAAAGATATATGTTTTTTACTTTTGACTTCAAATCATTATAATTTTTTTAATATTTTTCTTTAATTGCTTTTGTTTTTATTCAATGAACTATACTACTAATTAAAAAAATATTTTGTTGTCAAACACAAAAAAAAAAAAACAAAATGAACCAGAAAAGATAAATTTTAAATATGTTCTACTCTATGATTTTATTCATTGTCTTTTCTATGATTTTTTTAATTGTTATATAATTAAATAAAAAATAAATTTTCTAAAACAAAGTTATTAAACATGGTCAAATCCATGATCTAGGTTGTGGGTTGGCCCTAATTAACCCATATCAACCCAAAACATCATTATTTCAATACTTTTTTAATTAAAAAAACTTAAATCAACATCTCTTTAATTAATTTTTTAAATCAAATCAGGTTTTGATTGAGTTATTAATGCACCATCTGATCAATTAGGTCAATTTTCACCTATTTTAATTTGGAATTCCACCTAGACTAGAGATTAGTCCAGGTCAAGAAACTTTTCCGCAACAACATATGGAATAACAAACTAGTGTGTAACTAAAAAATATAGATGGCTCTTGTTAAACTCTTTTGCAGTGTAATTTACATGATACATTTGATGATGATGGCATGTAATTAAGTATTACTCTAAAAGGCGTGAGATTTTTTTTACTTTGTAAAGCTTTACTGTTTATCCTCTCATACATTATTGTGGATGAACTGTGAAAAATTTTATGTTTTTTCAATTTGATCCTTGAATTTTTTTAACGATTTAGTCATAATTGAATACCAATTGATTATGATTTTTTATGAAAAGGTGGCATTGAAAGAAGAGGGACCGAAATGAAAAAAAAACACCATATATGGGTGGCATGTCATAAGTTTCTCAAAAGACGCACTTTAATCTTTGAAATTTAAAAATCATGCAAATTATATAATTTTAGCACCTCAATATTTTTCCAGTTCAATTTTGATACAAAAGCTTATTTTTGTTATTTTTTAGACCCTGGTTAAGAGAGGTCGTCAAATTCCAGATATAGAGAGAGAAATGTTGTTGACACCGATTTAGACTACTAAAATAGATGATATTTGTATCAAATGGTTCTATTTGATGAGAGGAGATCATATTAGATGTTTTTACCTTTAAATTTCATTAAAAAAAAGATTTGAGCTGAAGTTGATTTTTGAATTCGGGTTTATTTTGGTTTTTGAGGCATGTTTTTAGGTTTTTTAAGGTCATAAATAGATTTATCATGATTTTTACGGTGTTTTATA
>Ga0325405_1003555_pt1 | contig 16010 bp, 9 predicted proteins | sample PopdelMetagenome_21_FD_205663 | JGI IMG/M metagenome (GOLD analysis project Ga0325405, IMG submission 205663) | Populus deltoides microbial communities from Bellville, Georgia, United States - Xylem-Control-R2 | ecosystem: Host-associated > Plants > Phyllosphere > Stem > Wood/Secondary xylem...
TATGCTTTTGTCGCAAGCACATGCTACACCGCTGGAAATAAAACGACACACCGCTCATAATGCTGCCCTGAATGGCGAAATTTGATAATCATACGAGCCATCTGAAGGGCATGGAGCCGTCATGCTCAAACGCGTGTGTTGCTACGCGTTTGCTCATATCAACAAAATATATATATAACAAAAGAAAAGGATTAAAACGCTAAAGTTTTTTTAAAAAAAACTTGAAAGGCAATCCTATAACTTTACTATTTAAATAAAAAAAGAAAGATGAAAAAGCCTTGCAAGTCTTTTTTTTTTTATTTTACTTTCGAGGGTTTTAGAGAAAATACACAAATAACTTTAAAAAGATAAAAAAAAAAACCCTTGACTGAAAGTCATATACTAATTTGCTTTCAAGAGAAATAAAGTAATTTAATTATGCTAAAAAAAAAGTGAACATACTAATTTTTTCATAATTAATCTTGTAATGCCCAATAAATCCACTTAAAAAACAATTTTACCCCCAAATCCAAGCTTTATAAGTTTCGAAGACGGGGGTAAAATCATTTATGGTATTCCAAATGAACAAAGTAATGAAAACACTGATGGCTTTTAGGATTTTTTTATTATTTAATATATAAACTAAAAAAATAGTATTTTTTTTTTATATATATATAATTTGGCTTTCTTCCAATGAAATTAAATATTTCAAAGTAAGAAATGATAAAAACAATGGTTAATTTCCCGGAATTTAAGAGAAAGGAAGTTTGCGGATGCTATTGTAAGAAGACACTCTCTTTGATTATTGAAATTCATATACTGTCATAACTAAGCACCATAACCTCAAAATATTAAGAAGATGGTTCTGCTTCTCTCTGCATGCAGAGATCTTTCCTATAATAATTTCTCAAAACAAAGCACTGGGCAACCCGCTTGTCAGCAGAGAACGTAAGTACAATCTCTCTCTCTCTACATCTTTGCATCTGCGCTCATGCAAGTGTTGAATAAAACTCTCTGTGTCTGTATATTTCTCTTTTTTCACCATTATATGGGAGACCTCAGTGCTGCTTTAACTATTATTCCATTTTTATTTTACCAGGGATGTAACTCTAAACCTGTTCCGAAGTTCTTCAATGGGAAATGACTTGTAAGTTCCTTTTCCTCATTTCTTATCATTAATTCTTGCTCCTAACATAAAGCCTATGTTACTTCAAATTGGTGTGAAATCTCCCTGTGAAAATCTTTTTTTATTTATTTGTTATCATACATGAGATCTCTGTGACACTAATTTCTTTGCTTCACTTAACTAGAGGAGGAGCATGCATGGATGATCTCAAATGTGATCAGTGTAAGTATGATATTCAGAGAATTATTTTCAATTAATCACAGTGATCATATTTTCGTTTCATGAATTAGGCTTTAGCAGTTTCCTGGATCAATTGCTTTGTTTTAACGCAAAGTAGGTATGATCCTATGGGATCCAGCTTCCGTGCAGAGTTTTCCATTCTTCACTATGAATTCAGTAGGAGGACAACAGCCATATCTGTACATGCTTGCACAAGTGCACGTATGTTTGCATGTCTTCAAGATTTCCAAGTTTTGACAAGCGAAATGTCATAAGGAAATTGTTCTCTTATTGATGCCCGGCTAACCATTATCCAGCTTACCTATCAAAACGTGTTGAAATATTTTTTCCTCCCACCATATTGTTTTGCGGCAGTTCATATGTTCTTGTTGTCTCCAAATGCATTGCAGCAGAAATATAAAATAAGAGAGTTTTATCAACGAGAGCAGTGAATTAGTTTAATTAGTATGATAGTGTTGTGAAATTTTTCCATGTTGTTGAATGGAGATTTCTTAATGTGAAATGTTGTATATGTTTCAACCTGCAAAACATGGTTAGCCTTTTAACTTAAGCCGTCTTAATAGAGCTTCCTTTTAAGCTGTCCTTTTTCTCTTGGCAGACTGGCACTCGTTGTACATAAATTGTGGAGGACAAAATGTTCAAATAAATGGCAGCACATATCAAGGAGATGCAGCAGTTAGCGGTGGTGCTGGCTTATTCTATCAGAGTGCGGATGAATGGGGACTTAGCAGCACTGGAGACTTCATGGATGACAACGATTTCCAAAACAGGGCTTACACTGAAAATGTGCCATCATTAAATATTAATGAATTGTACCAAACAGCACGCATTTCTCCTATTTCACTTACTTATTATCGTCGTTGTTTGGAAAATGGGAATTACACTGTGAGTCTACACTTTGCTGAGATCAGATTCACAAACGATAATACATTCAACAGCCTTGGAAGACGGTTATTTGATATCTATATTCAGGTGAGATAGAATTGTAGATTGTGAGATAGAATTGAATAACATAATATGACAATTAAGAGTTGAAAATACGTATCTATTCGTATATTTAAACCGCTATGTTGATCTTGTCATGTTTCTGGAAGGATTCATTTTAGAAGGGTTATTTTAAAAAATAAATGGCATTCTTTAGATCACTGTACAATGGATGACTTGCTACTGACAATAAGATCATGGTTATCTGTTTGTGTACTGTCAGTATAGAAGTTCGACAATTCCAAATTAGGTTTTTTCACTAAGTTACTTTCCTTTGGTCTCATTCTTAGATGCCAAACATTTATTTCTGCCCAACTGAATGCAAATAAAATGTTTGTCTAACTAATGGAATGAGGTGCTACTGCTTTACTTTATTGCAGAATAATCTAGTTGAGAAGGATTTCAATATAGAAGTTCAGGCTGCTGGGGTTGCCAAGCCAGTCACAGAAATACACAATGCTACTGTCACAAATAATATCTTGGAGATCCGCCTATTTTGGGCTGGCAAAGGGACTAGAAGAATTCCTGTTAGTGGAGTCTACGGTCCCCTCATATCAGCTATTTCTGTTGATCCTAGTAAGAAATTCTTGCTTTGGTATCTGCTGCTATGGTTACTGTTGTAAATAGTAGTGATGATCACATCTTCAAGAAGTTAAAAGAAGAAGTAAAAGAACCTCAGAAGTTAGGGAAATGAATAAAGTAGCTTGTTTTTCTGGTCAATTAAATATGTTATCGCAAAGAGAATAAACGTTAGGGGTGATAAGTTATGCTAGTTCAGCATGCATGAAGATCTAGTTATAGTGTGCCATTCTAGTTGCTGCAAAAAAAGGGGAAAAATGAAACGGAATATTTTTGAAGAGCATTAGTTTCTCCTGATTTAAACATTTTCAGATACATAAATGAAAAGTTACAAACACTGATCAATTTTTACAAAAGAGAATAAAGCTTTTACTGAACAAATATTTTATAATTAACCAATATCTGAGGTAAAATCAGGAAATCTTAATCAATGGGTAGCCTAAATTTAGAATATATTTTCCTCATTTGTAAGCTTTTCAGTTTTGTTTTAGCACAATTACTTATTTGGTTCTTTTTTGCAGACTTCAAACCACGTTTTTCAAGAGGGGAGAAGACGAAAACTGTGCCAATAATTGTTGGAGTTGTAGTAGGCATTTGTCTAATATTCTCAGTACTAGCTATCTTTTGGTGGAGATGCTGTTTCAGAATAAATAAAAAAAGACAAAAAGGTTTGGGCTATTTCAGACGGATATCTTTGCTTTGCATTGGATAGTTGTTAAATGTTTATGTGCTGGTTTAAAACATGACATCATGGGGACTGCTGTCTTGTTTTATGGCAGAGGAAGTTCTCTACAAATCAGCCCTTATTGTGCAGCCTTTTTGTGTTCGTTTCAAGATTCTTAGCTACTGTTTCTGTGTCCAACTAGTTTAGACTTCCTGCACCAATATCATGCGTATAATTTCCATATCAAACTGATGTCAATTACTCCCATGTTGCATAAGTCATTAGTGCTTAATATATAAATTTCTGAAGGCTTTTTCAAGTTTTAGGAGATAGTGTGGGAGGCTTTACTTGCTAGCCATCTAGTTAGGTGTTCTATAAATTCTTATGATGTGCAATACTTGAACTGGTCTTGGAATTGGCTCTTTTACCAGGGTTGCTATATTAGCAATATAAAATAAAATTTGGCCTACCATTCTTAAGGGCCATTAGAAAACCTATAATTATACTCTTTACTTCTCTTTGACTTTGCATACTGCACAAGGCAAACAAAGTGGAAGAGAAATTTCAATCACACGTAACGGATATGATTTGTTTTACGATGTGTTGAAACCTGCTATGAGCATGATCTCTTGAGCATCTCAGGATTATTCTTGTCTCAGATAGTTGTTTCTGGGACGCAGTATGCGAAACAGGAGATTACTTGTTCAAGCTCATGTGGCATATCAATAAGAAATACAAAATATATAGACAAGTATATATTTCTCACACCAACTTGTAGGTGTGAACATATGATTTCTCAAATTCCACTATGCTCAACTTGTAGGGTGGAGTTTTGTATTGTTAGATAACAAACTTAAGGTTTTGGTACAGATTCATGAAGTTGTTCGACTGATTTCTGTTTTTGATAGGTCTTGAAGGAATAGAAATCCAAACAGTTTCTTTTACTTTAAAGCAAATTAAAGCTGCCACAGACAATTTTGATCCTGCAAACAAAATTGGAGAAGGTGGATTTGGACCAGTTTACAAGGTATTCTCTAGGTATTTTCTATCCTTTAATTGCCATTATGAAGCCATGAATGTATATCTTACTTCAAGGATGTTACTGAAGATGGTATTTTCACAACTGCTATGCAGGGATTGTTACCTGAGGGTACTGTGATTGCTGTGAAGCAGCTGTCTTCTAAGTCAAGTCAGGGAAATCGTGAATTTTTGAATGAGATCGGTGTGATTTCATGCATGCAGCACCCTCATCTTGTAAAACTTCATGGTTGTTGTATTGAAGGAGATCAACTATTGTTAGTATATGAATACATGGAAAACAACAGCCTTTCCCGAGCGTTGTTTGGTAAGTAAGAATATACTTTCATATAAAATAAAAGAAAATTCTGGAAAATTACATGCAGTTAAATGATGTTTTAGTTTTCAAAAGCATTGTTTCCTTGGATGATTAAGCACAGGTCCAGAACATCAGCTACATTTGGACTGGAAAACAAGACAGAAGATATGTGTCGGAATTGCCAAAGGTTTAGCTTTTCTACATGAAGAATCAAGGCTTAAGATTGTTCATAGAGACATCAAAGTCACCAATGTTCTCCTTGATAAGGATCTCAATCCTAAAATATCTGATTTTGGGCTGGCTAAACTTGATGAACGAGATAAAACTTTCATCAGCACCAGAGTTGCTGGAACTGTGTAAGTCACTTGTTTCTTGCTGAAAGAAGTTTTAGTGCATATTCTAACGTTGTTTGGCTAAAAAGGGGCCCTGCATGATTTTGATGTGCAGAGGATATATGGCACCAGAATATGCATTATGGGGTCGTTTGACATATAAAGCAGATGTATACAGTTTTGGAATTGTGGCACTGGAGATTGTGAGTGGGAAGTATAACATGAGTTGTGGGCCAGAGAATCAATACTCTTGTCTTCTAGACTGGGTAAATAACAAATATTAACATCTGTTTATTCAATTTCTTCAAGTTTCTTTTAATGATCCTCCTCAGTTTTCACCTCCACATCTCTAGGTTTATACTTATTGAACTCCTTTATGGTTTTTGTTTTTATCAATCCCTTTAAATATTCCACCCATTTAGAGACATCACATCTGATTTGAAGAGAAAATTGTATATCTAGTCAGGTCAATCAGATTCCTGTAAGAGAAGTTCTGTAATGGGAATGTTTTTACAGATGAACTAATGCGGATTTCCCTGCATTTCAGGCTTGCCATTTAGAACGAAATGGAAACCTAATTGAGTTAGTGGATCGGAAGCTGGGGTCTGAATTCAACGAAGTAGAAGCACAAAGGATGATAAAAGTAGCTCTCTTGTGCGCAAATGCTTCACCATTACTAAGGCCAATCATGTCTGAAGTTGTTAGCATGCTCGAAGGAACTAGGATCATACCTGAAGTGATCCCTGAACCAATTAGTGAAGATTTAAGGTTCAAGGCCATACGAGGGCATCAGGAACAGACGAGAAGTCTGCGTGAGAGAGGCAATCAGACCATCTTAGACAGATCCGCTAACAGTAGTTCCTACGTGTGTACAGATGATGATCTATGGGAAACCGATACTGAGTCAAATGTGAGGTCTAACACGAGGAGCAAACAGCATGAAAGCCCGGCTGAGGTTTCAACTTCAGTATTGCCAGTAACAGCCTCTTCCTCGACTTCTGTTCAGGATCTTTTTGACATCGAAATAAATTCCTGACAAGGTACCTTGTGTTTTCCACGACAGCAGAATCGCGTAGTGTGATGTTTATAGGCCTTCTTCACTGGTGTAAAAAAAGAAGAAGAAGAAGAAGATTTTGAACCTTTTAGGATCATCAAATACATTCGTTTCAAGTAACTACAGATCAGTCCCAGATGTGGATGTGTGTTTGTCCTTTTTAGTGCATTAATATTTATTCGGACTCGGGCATTCGTTCTGTAAAGTCTTTTCTTTCTACTATCCACTTTGCTTTGAAGTTCTTTTTATAATGCTATTATGTTTATCATTCCCTACAAAGTATGGATGCATAACTCGAGATGCTTTTTTGTACTCCTCCTCTACCGTGGCCTGCTAGCATTATCACAGTTAGGGTCAAAGTAGAATAACTATGTTTTTCAGGAGGCCAACCCTAGCTATGACATGTTCTCCAAGTAAGAATTACTAGCCACCGGATTGATAAAAAAAAAAAAAAATTAACATAAGAAAGAATGTAGCTGTTGCCAACTATTTTCTAACAATAATTTTTTTTATTGTGAAATAAAATCATGTTGTGGGAATTCTTTAAAAAAATTTATTAATTATATGGCAATAATTATTATTTTTGTATGAAAAGTAATAACTAAAATTCTATTGAAATAAAATGATTTGCTAGTATAATCTCTACTTTTTAAAAAAAAATTGTTTCACGAAGGATTATAACTCATTTGTTCTATGTTGTTCACTTATAAATTACAAAAAATGAATGTGTACCATTTGAAATAAGGGTAAAAAAGACATCTTTTAAATTAAAAAATTTTTTATCTCATCAACGCGCTTTTTTTTTACTAGAATCCATGTTTTTCTGGAGAAATTCTCGTAATGTGACCTGGTTAAACTTGTTACTCTAAATAACATCGTTTTATCATTTTCTTTTTATATGCTAAGAAGACAACATTTTAGATCGACTTAAATCAACTCAAGTTAATTTATCAAACTCACGACCTGGATTATGGGCACAAGTGGGTTTAATAAAAAAACATTTAATCTATTTTTTTAATTATATGATAATAAAAATTGACATGCATAGAAAATCCAGCAAATAAAATTCAAGGAAAAAAAATAACATAGATGACACACTTTTTGCTAGTGCAGATTCCACCAACTAGAAAGGTTGTTGAAAAGTCAGAGTTACGAGTTTTTTATCCTAAAACTCATTTTCAACCTATTTTACTCAAGAAATATAAAAAATACCTTTTGAATCTCAATAAACCAATCTCTCAATCCAAAACACCCATAAAATAGTTAAAAACACAAAGTCAAGTGGAGAATGATTTTTTTTCTCAATCCCGATCTACTTTCTTCGACAAGATGAAGTATAAAAAAACACAATAATTGACTCATCTCGTCAAATAGAAGTCATTGAACCAAAAAACAATTATCTCTAGAATGTGGACAATTAATGAATATCTTTTCTCTCCTATTTTTCAGCGACTTTCCCTCGCATTCCTTAGACCAGGGATCTAAACATGAACAAAAATGAAGTTTTGAACTAAAAAGTATAATCGTCAAACTAAAAGGGTCGAAATAAAAATTAAGAAAAATCTCAAAGCTTATTTTCCTAAAAAAGCATTGGGGCAAAAAAAAAAAGCCTTCATGTCTCACCACTTTTAATTTTGGTTCTCTTATTTTTTTTTTTTTTACAAACAATAAAATTAAGTTTTTCCTCTTGTAAAATCAAGCACTAAATAAATGGCAAGATTTTTTTGATAACATAAAAACCTGATATAAAACAAATCAAAATGATTTATCAAACCTAATCCCTAACCAACGTAACATAAAATGTCAAGATTAAAAAAAATTAATAAAAAAAAGGCATTGTTCCAAACTAAAGTGTTTTAACTCACATGTTATGGTGATTGTACAATGAAAAACTACACCTTTTAGGTTTTTTTTAATTAACAATTATTATTAATATTGATAATTAATAAGGAAAACCAAAAGAGAAGGGATACTTAATGTTCATTTTCATTCATTGATGAGATTTAATAATTGAGGGGGTGTCAATTGAAACCTTAATTTTAAAAATTATATTGTTAATTATAGTTTATATTATATAAATTTATAATGTTTTACATCTGGAAATGGTTAAAATTGCCTTGAAAAAAATTTAATGTTGTATATTAACAATGAATTTTTTATTACTATACATATTATTCTTGTTATATTTTATATAACTTGTATTTTAAACTTTTCCATGGCTTAACGCTTTTATTTCCCTCCTCCACAAAATGATTCTTTTATTAATTTTAATTTCTTGAGAATTTCAACAAATATTACTTATTTTGAAATTATAATTAATGTTGAAATATATATTAACCAAGATAAATTGTCACGTTTTAAATCTATTTAAGAATTCACTTCATTTTGTTTTTTTTAATACATAATATAATGCATTAAAATGAAGTATAAGTTTTCAAATGACCCCTCTAAAAATAAAGGTAATAGAAAAAATTACCTTGACTCTCATGTAGTTTAGTTATTTTTTTACTTTGCTCCCATATTTTCAAAAATTACATTTTACATCCTTAGCCAACACAATATTTAAATTTTTTTTTTTTAAGAACCTACCCTTATTTATAAATTCTCAAATAATTTGTGAGTAAGTGGTAAGGTGTCTTGGTTTATGATTTACATGCACTACTAATGATGTGTTGATGAATTTTGCATGAAAAAAAATTATGTAGAATTGTGTAGAATGATTTAATGATTAAATCAGTGTTCTTGTGATAGATTGATGTTGATATACATGAGAAACTATTTAAGTAAATGTGTAATTGAAAGGAATTTTTGAATGAGTATATTAAATTCTAACTAGGAAATTATATGTGGGATGTTATGGTTATTTGATTTGGATATGAGCAATTATGAAGGCAAGTATATTAATTAGAATATAAATTGATTGTATAAAGACTTAAATAAAAAATTATATAGAGTTAAGCCAAATGAATTCAAATGAAAGAAGATATATTAATTGTGGGAATATAATATTATAAAGATATACACGTAAGTTTTATTTTCATAAGAAGATGAAAGGGAAAAATTGAGTTAATTAAGAAAAGAAATGATTATAGACATGCTAATTAAGGAATTTTGAGTAAAGAATATATAAATGAGAATAATCTAATAAAAAAAAGAAGACAAAATTTCTTGGAAGGAGAGATCATGAACCTAAAATAAATTTGATTTGATGATGCAAAAGAAGTTGCAGGAGGGATGCAAACTCAAGGAACAATTGAATGTTAGATAGTCACAGGTAGTTGAAAAATATTCATCTCAAATAAAGTTATTTGAATTTTTAGAATGTTATTATTTGTAGTTACTAAAATGCTTGATTTCATTATTTAGTTGTGATCATCATACTAGAGATCTAAATGATTTAACATGTAAGATGATTGGTATTCAAAAACAAAAAGTACTAAAAGATATGGTATTCGAAAGAAAATATTACATTGATTAGCTTCTAAAATAGAAATGCTGGAATAATGAGCACCCATATAAGGATACTAGAGTTCATGTGGTATTTAAAAAAGAATGCTAGATTGATTAAATGAGAATAACATAATAATAATTATCCATGTGATGATACTAGAATTCATGTGGTATTCGGAAGAAAATACCAAATTAATTAGCTTTCAAAATAGAAGTGCTGGAATAATAAGTATTCATGTGATGATACTAGAATTCATATGGTATTTAGAAGAGAATACGGTATTGATTGGCTTTCAAAATGAAAATGTTGGATTAATGAGTATTCATGTGTTGATACTAGAATTTATGTGGTATTCGAAAGAGAATATCAAATTGATTAGCTTCCAAAATAAAAATGTCGAATTAATGGGTATCTAGGATACTGGAATTCATGTGGTATTTGAAAGAGAATATCAAATTGATTAGTTTCTAAACTGAAAATATCAAATTAATGTTTATCCATGTGAGGATATTAGTTTTTATTGGTATCCATGTGAGGACGTGTAAATTTCAATTATAAATTCCTGGTTGATAGACACTAGTTAGGGTCGTTAGACAAAGAGATTGAGTAATCAAAAGGAATTGTTAATGATTTTAGCAATGAGATAGAATTTGTCAGATTTAAATTGATTATTGAATGGATAATCGAAAGCTTCGGCTAGATTATTTGGATTGAATGTTCTTTCTAAGAACAAGAATGAATATATGAAAAGGACATTATTGTGAAGTTATTGATTGAGAAATCTCATTTTTTTAAAGAAAATGATGATGATAATGATTTAAGTAGTGTGCTAGTAATTATGCAAATGATGACGGCTGTTGCACTTAAATTTCCGTCAAGATTGATGTCCTACTGTATTTAAATTTTCTATGTAAGTATTTTGTTGTAAATAATTTTGTTCAGGAACGATGTATTGAAATGAATTATGTAATTAACTTGGATTAATATTTTGGTATAGATGTGTTGGAAGTTTATGGCGTTTAACATTACAATACGAGTAATTTATCTTGTTATATTTAATAAATTTTTTTATTAAAATAAATTTATAGTAGAAAAACATATAAAATTTATTGAACAATAATTTAAAAAAAAACAATGCAAGGCTGCATATATAAATTATTTTTATAAAAAAATCAATATTAAAAAAATAATTTATATAAAATTAATAAAAAACCACAAATGAATCATACATACCTCTCTAAAAATTAAACACACTCAATATCATTTAAAGATAATTACAATCTAATTTAAACCAAAAATTTATTTGAAACAATATAAACAAATAATGCATTATTTTTTTTAAAAAAATTGAAAATTAAAAAATAAAATAAAAAAAGAAACAGGCTAGGCGTTGCTAGGCCTGGTAAGCCAGGCCCAGAGCCTGTCCCAATAAAGCAACGGCTCGTGCGCGGGTCTGCAATGCCAGACCCTAGCACGGGCCTTTTTTAATAAAAAAACATTTAATGTCGTTCGCCCCAAAGAGTTAAAAAAAATGATGCGTCGCTTGGGAAACCCAGAATCCAGCCACTATGGTGGCCATAAAAATAGAATCGTTTGTTTTTTCACCTAAAATTTCATTTTCAATTTATTTTAGACTTAAAAAACCTTGAAAACATCCTAAAGACCTTGTTAAACCAATTTGTGACCATATAAAAAGCTAAAAAACCGCTCCAAAACCCAAAATCCACTAGAATAAAAATTTTCTTGAGCTTAGATCTATTGTTTTAGGTGTTTTCAAAGTTAAAAAAAATCTAAAAGCGACCCCCTCATCATATGAAACCTTTTGACACAAAAATCAACTGTTTTGGTAGCCAGAATTTTCTTCAACGACTACTTTCTTTCTTTAGGTTGGAATTTGTCGATTCTCTCTCTCTCCTCACAACATAAAAGGACTGAAAAAAAAAAGAAATGAAGTTAGGTACCAAAATGTGTTGTCTTGAAATTTAAGGGACTGGTCACTTAATATCTAAAAAATATGAGGGATTAAAATAAATGTTTCAACAAAATTTTCAATTTACCTCCATGTTACCCAAGATTTTTCAGTTCAATCTCTTAGCTTCCAATTCAATCCTCCTTTCTATGTAATTAAAGGCTAATTTGAGTTCAAAAGGACTAAATTATATTAAATAAAAATTCAAAGATTAAAATGAAAGTTATCAAAAAATATTTTATTTTAATCTATAATAAATTATGAGAGTGTATAGTATTCTTTTCTATGGTAAATGACTAATGCCTTTTAGATTTATATATAATTAAGAAAATATAAAATCCTAAATTCTTATTTGAGAGACCCACTTTCTCTAAAATAATTATTTGCTAATGATTTCTGCGGGGGATATTTGTTGCTATCCTAAGGACCAAGGAGACGAGAAGCTGGGCTTGTCTGGTGTTAAGCCCACAGTAAACAAGTACTTGGGCTGGGCCTAGCTAGAACATTTAGGATTCAGTCTAACAAAACTATCCGCGAGAAGGAAGCTAGGGTTTCAAACGCTCACTCGGATGCTATTTCTCTGAAGCTTAAAAAGAGAGAGAAAAAGAGGGAACGTTACTGGTGGTGGCTGCCGGCTTCTCTCTCAAGCAAAGAAAAATTTTTAAAAATGGTTACCTTCAGGGTATGTGACATTAACATCCTTAATTATATTATGTTGTGTTTCGTCATTCATGGATCTAAACAGAAAGATGGTTGATTGTTTGTTTGTGGGGGAAAACAGTTTCACCAGTACCAGGTGGTCGGGAGAGCACTTCCAACACAGAGCGATGAGCATCCTAAGATCTACCGCATGAAGCTTTGGGCAACTAACGAGGTCCGTGCCAAATCCAAGTTCTGGTATGTATCTATTTTCACTTCTCTCTCTTTTTGTTTGCCATAATATCTGTCTTTGCCTCTCTAATATTTCGCTAACTATGTGATGCCTCTTGTTGATTATAGGTACTTCTTGAGGAAGCTTAAGAAAGTCAAGAAGAGCAATGGACAAGTTCTTGCCATCAATGAGGTATGAGAGCTTATTTGGGCCTCTCTTTTTTTGAAGTATTTTTCATTTCTTTTTTTTTTTGTAATTTTTACTGTTTAATTTACTGGTCTCCCTGATGGTATTGACAAATGAAGTGGTGGTGAGTGGTAGCTGTTGCTTGCTTTGTAATTCATGTATACTTGTGGTGTTGAATTTCCCAGTTTTTGGCTTGCTTGAAACAAAGGCTGTGATGACTGTTTCCGTTCATTGTTTGCTGTTTATTCTTTTAATTGTTTCATGAAGCATATGCTAACAAGTGGAATGAAAAATATGATCTATTTGAAATCTTATTGCACAGTTTCTTGGATTTTGTTACATTGCCTATGGCATGTTGGATAACTCGATTTATTAACTACGACAAGAAGTTTTGTGGCTTTTAGGTGTCCTTGCTAATTTTGCTCGATGTTTTTCTTGTTCTTCTTCAATCTTTAATTGGGCTTCTATGTTAAATCTTTGTCTTTGTTTTTTGCTAGTAAAAGTGTTTTGTGTTTTAAAGCTAGTAGTGGAAAATTTAAAACAAGAGAAGCATAAAAAGTTTCAAATTTCCCTTGCTTGGAGCAGCTTAGTAGTCTAAAGAAGCTGTACTATAATTTCTCTTATATCTAGGTTCCTATGGGCATGATATGTGAAAAAAGTTGTTTACCTTTTAGGATGCCCCATTAAGATTTATGGTCCAATAAGTATTTATCTTCATTTGAGGTTATGAATTTCATAATTTCTTATGTGCTAAACTCCTGGTATTGAGGGGTAGGAATGTTGTTTTCTGAAATGGTTGCATCTTCCTCAATTATTGGTTTGAGATCTATCTATGATTATTTTTTCCCTATTAAGGTCTGAAGCTACTGTGCAAAGCCTCAGAGCGGTTATTTATAGTGCCAAAGACACTGAACAATGAAAATTAGTGAAATGGGCTATAAAACAGCAGTTTCAGTATAGTAAGACCATACTCTAGTTTTTAAAAGTTCACACTATGTGGGACAGTCATTTGATTCAAAAAACGGGTTCCTACAATTGGGATGGATCAGCTTTTTAAAACTCTTATTACTATTTTTGTGTGATGAGATTTCTTTGAGGTTAATATGGTAACATCACAAAGTTTTGTTTATTTTGTTATTTTGTTTGTAATAGACTGTTAGGATTGAATCCAACCATTTCAGATTTGTTACGAACATAGAAATTGAATTAGAAATCAGATGAATTCAACTTTATTTCTAGAAATGAAATCAATTTTAGCATAGAATTGGTTTCAAATTGCTTGTAAAGTAGGTTTTAGTAAAAATTTGATTGGCTTAATTCTTAATCAAGCATCCTTTTTTTCCAACTATAAAATCAAGCTACCAAGCTCTTTAAATTACAAAATTACTTTCCCTAGAAATAAATTCTCGGGGCTAGGGACAATTCTATTCACATGCTCTATGGAATAAAATACCTACATTTTTTTGTGTAAGTGGATCCCGCCAACATGCAAAAATGTGTTGGTTGATCACAACTACTTGGGGTGTTGATTGAGGTGGGTTGTCTTTGATGGTCCTTCTAATGTTGAGTTGCTTGAGTTTGGATTGGCAATTCAAATGAATGAAATCCTTGATGATGTTTACTATCAGCCCATGGGCCGACTTTGAACCTGGATTTGCATGTCTTCATTGCATGGGGGAATAAGCCTATTATATGTGGTTCAGGTTCAAAGTGTGATCTTTTCAAATTGTCCAACCATGCATACATTGGGATTTTCTACATAAAGTTATGGTTGTTTTAGTTGCTATGTGTTTGTGTTTTTAGAAAGTCAAAAACTTATGCTAGTTAATATTTGTCTAGTTTTCTGTTCAAGTCATTTATTTGGTCTCAATTATGTCATTTTAGTGTTTCCCCTAAACTTGGAGAGTTGTTCCAACTATATAATAATAACTCAGACCATATATTTGGATCTTGTTGAAAAATATGAATTGAAAAGTCTTTGACTTGGTCTTTTGGCAATCTATCAAGTTTTGTATCTCCTTTGTAAGTGGTGAATTTATTCCCGTAACTTTGTATCTCTAAATAAAGTGGTGAGTAATATGTAACTTTAGAGTGGTGAGTTCTTCGTTTTGTATCTTTATCTCTTTGGTTTTGTACCTTAGAGTGGTGAGCGAAAACTATAATTTGTGTGAATCACTTGTTACTTTGCAATTCATACCATCCTAATATCATGGGTACATGAAATAAGCCTGTGGCTTTTTAAGGAACACATAAAATTTACTTCCCTGGAAATAGATATCGGGGCCAAGGCCAATTCTATTCACATGCTCTATGGCATAAAATACCTCAGTTTTTATGTGGTGTTGTGGGTCCCACCAATGCAAACATTTGTTGGTTGATCACATCAACTTGACCTGGTTATTCAGGTGGTTGCATGGAAATAAGCCTGTGATTTTTTATTTTGTTTCTTTAACTACTGATATTAGTTTGTTAGAGCTTAAATGTGATATGTAAAGTCTATGAGAGGATAACTTTGAAAGAATAATTTTGACTCATAGTTTCTGCATAATGCATCTGGATAATTGAGATTTTGATGTTACATTGATGAATCTTGTATAGCTCTTTTGCTTGATACCTTTGGGGGCCAAAATTTCATATGAATTAAGGGAAGGATAATTCTAATATGATGAATAAGCTAGCTAAATCCTTTAACAGGAAATGTGTCATTGTGGTACCTGTCCATTCCAATGTTGCTAGTTGCTTGGAATCATAATTCTTTTGCTTGGATTTAGATGCATTTTTTTATTAGCAAAAGTTGTGGTATTTGTAAATAAATTACCATGTGGAATGACAGTTGTGGCATCTTCTAATAATTATTTTCTGATTGTAGATTTTTGAGAAGAATCCTACCACGATCAAGAATTATGGAATATGGCTGCGATACCAGAGCCGAACTGGTTATCACAACATGTACAAGGAATACCGAGACACAACCCTTAATGGTGCTGTTGAACAAATGTACACTGAGATGGCATCTCGCCATAGGGTGAGGTTTCCATGCATCCAAATCATCAAGACAGCTACCATCCCAGCTAAGCTTTGCAAGAGAGAGAGTACCAAGCAGTTCCACAACTCCAAAATCAAATTCCCATTGGTATTCAAGAAGGTTAGACCCCCATCCAGGAAGCTCAAGACAACATACAAGGCATCCAGGCCCAACCTGTTTATGTGATATGGTTGGTTGTTTTGCTGGTTTTTCT
>Ga0325405_1003558_pt1 | contig 16002 bp, 6 predicted proteins | sample PopdelMetagenome_21_FD_205663 | JGI IMG/M metagenome (GOLD analysis project Ga0325405, IMG submission 205663) | Populus deltoides microbial communities from Bellville, Georgia, United States - Xylem-Control-R2 | ecosystem: Host-associated > Plants > Phyllosphere > Stem > Wood/Secondary xylem...
TATCGTCACTACTGTATTTAAATCGTGGGTGCTGACGCCCGCATGCTCTGGACTCCGAAGACTTTCTGTCTTTTATGCAACTTGGTGTCAGAAACTTGGCATGGTGGATCCAAAAGTTAGTGTGGTTCGATACGCTCCTTGGATTACGTGAAGGTTTTGATTTTTGTTTTATCTTATTTTTTTATGTTTAAAATAAATTTTAAAAATAAAAAAATATTATTTTAATATATTTCTAAATAAAAACCATACTAAATACATGTGGCTGTGAAATTGCAATCCGTGTGATGTAAAAGAAGGAGACTTTAAAATACTATGGTGGGCAATTATTTTGTAATCCAACGGTCATCGACACTTTTTTCTTTTTTTTTAAATCTCGTACACATAAGATAAGGTTGTCTTAGCTAGGTGGAATATGATGTCATGCCCTCACGTTGTCGTGACGTAACAGAACTGATCCATCCATGATTGATTGGCCTTGTGATGAGGTAGAAGAATCTCTTCTCACTGAATTATTCCCTAGTCCTTGGATTTTGACACGTTATAACATAGTCCTTCATGCTTGAAGACTTTCGTACTCTGTGTGACCATCATTGTCTTGTTAAGACGTTTTGGTATTTCTACCCTAATAAAGGCTGACAAGAGTCAAAATAGATTTGAAAAAGAAGAGGGACTAAGCTGTAACGAGTTAAGAAAACCCAGGATCAAAGCATGATTTATTCAAATCTATTACAGTTTAATAGGGTAGGGCCGTTTGCAAAAAGTCACGGTTATTAGATAGCCCTCTTCGAGAAAGATGATGCTTGCACATGACACGGTCGGTGTTGGAGCAGTCTATTTTAGGGCTTTATTAGTCAAATTTAATCACGGCTCTCTGTCCGTCGGGGCACCGGCAGAGTGTATTTATATGCTCATGTTTATCGATGAGATAAATAATAGTAAAATCTAGAATCAGGCTGTAGACTTCCCAAGATCAGTGTGAATATTTTAACTTCTAATCAATAAATCATAGAAACAACTTGCACGAAAATGTCAAAAAAGTAAGGAAGTAGGTTCAGCTTGAAGATTGGCCAAGAGAAGGAATAGCCGTATCGTTTCACAATCCAATAGCATTGATGCCATTAATTTGGATAGGGCCAGTGATGTGGCTGAAGTAAAGCAGGGAGTCATGTCTCCTTCTCCTGCTGTACAATTAATAGACTTTTCTTTGCTTCTTTGAACAAATAGATAATTATTAAGAATTCGGTGGTGGATGATTCTGAACGCAAACTCAGTTTCATCGTTTTTTGGGAGACGCGATGACAATTATTGTAGAAACATTGTCGGGGCAGTTGATGTTGCATCTTGATGTATTCCTGCATTTGGGGCTAAAAGTCTTGCCTGCATCAAGACTTTCTTCCATTTTTTAAGTGGGAATCTTCTCGTATTCTCATTAGATAATTCGGAGGCAATGACAAAGAGATGACTCAACTTTCACGCCGAATCCACTAGCTGTATAATCATCTTTCATGTAGTCGATTCATTCCTTCAGCTAATTAGTTCTGGACACAAATTTCAAAATTTCCCGTGCACACTCATGCATCCTTCCGAAAAACAGAGAAACCGAAAATTTTAAATTATGGTACATGTATCTTCAGATATAACTGAGTCTGTACAGCTAATATCTAATGATGTGGCATGTGTTGTATCCATAGGGAAATTGTAAGGAGTTACAGTATACAAGTTCGAGAACTGGGGTTTAGAATACAGGAACTGATATCAGAGAGCTTAGGCCTCGAAAAGGATCACATAAAAAATGTTTTGGGTGAACAAGGACAGCATATGGCTGTAAACTTTTACCCTCCATGTCCAGAGCCAGAGTTGACTTATGGATTGCCAGCACATACAGACCCCAACGCCCTAACAATTTTACTTCAAGACGTATCAGTGGCAGGCCTTCAAGTCCTCCTCAAAGATGGAAAGTGGGTTGCAGTTAATCCTCATCCGGATGCATTTGTCATCAACATTGGTGACCAGTTACAGGTAAACCTGCATTTCCTTTGTTTTTTTGTTTTCCTTTTACCAACGAGAACGGAAAACGAGTGCCGTTGAGCTGCAAGGCTCAATGGCAACGAACATTTTCATGTCCTTGTTTGTTGTCAGACACATGCTAACAACTTAAGTTCAAGGGTCTTCTTACGACTATGAATGATTGCAGGCACTAAGCAATGGAAGATATAAGAGTGTGTGGCACCGAGCCATTACCAATACTGACAAGGCAAGAATGTCAGTTGCTTCCTTCCTCTGTCCGTTTGATAACGCATTGATCACCCCACCTAAAGCTCTCACCGATGATGGAACCCGAGCCATATACAGGGATTTCACGTATGCTGAATATTACAAGAAGTTTTGGAGCAGGAACTTGGATCAAGAACATTGTTTGGAACTTTTCAAGAACTAATTAATAGCAGTACATTTATTAATAAGTGATGCGCCCATATATCACCTTACTATTGTTGCAATTTGCTAATAAATCCAGGTCGTGGAGGAGGCAGTTATTGTTGTTTTTTTTTCTTCCTGAAATCCTGGACTGACACATCGTCCAAATCAGCCTTAAATTCTTGTTCAGTTTGTGAAATGATGGCAGCAGCAGGCTAGTTTCTAGCATACGCAGTGTTTTGTTCCAAGCATCAGGGTGTTGCTGCGAGTTATAGGGAAGATTATTTGTTACTGTCTCAGATGATGTTAGATATTCGAATTTGTTCCAGTCGGTGTTCAATTGTTGGTTCATGCTACCTCCTGTTGATTTTGAACTTTGATTCATGTACTATTAATAGATGTTCATTGGAAAATCGTTGTTGTAATCAGACAGAGACTTATGCAATTATTTTATGCTACCATTGCTTAGAATGTTGAATCTCCCTGCTCAACAACAGTTCTATAACATCATTACCAGCATCACAGCCTCACTAAGGTTCAATCCTAGGTGCTTTCTTAGGACAATATTCCATTCAAAGGCTTATCAAAAGTCATCCAGCCTCCAGCTTCAGTTCCTGGGCCATGATGGTCTGCAAAATTTTAGTCCAAGTAATTGGCTCAGGCCTTGACGCAACCATTAACAATTCAGAGGCTGATAAAATGTTATCCACCTCCAACTCTTATTTGAAACACAATGGCCTCCCCCCTATTAAGATTCAGATCTGGGAATAAATATTCAGTTCATCATCATCATCATTATTGTTAGACCGAGAGAAATGTAGATTAATGCAAACAGAAGGAAAACAAAAAAGCCATTACAAAGACAAGCCTGGATTTTTTAAGGGAGAGGCAGAGTTCCTTTAGACAGAAGGAAAATATTGAGGTGATAGTTGGCAAGAACACCAAACTCATGCAGCGACAGAAACCAGCTAGCACTGATTACGCCATAGCTTACAAACTTTTTCCTGTCTACTAAAAGAGCAAAGAAGCATAGTTTATTTCAGCCCAACCCATTGAAATACAAGACAATGAAGAAGGCCAATCCGAAACCTGACTAAGCCTTTTGATTTCTTTTTTTTTTTTTTTTGTATTGTCCATTTTAATGTCTTATTATTTTTTTTGCACCTCTTTAACACTGCGGCTGAGAACTTACAGAAGATTCATAATATTTCAATCATTAGAAGCTCGCAATCAATTTCAAGCCCTCAAACTTCGAAGTTTGAGATGATTTTAGACCAGCGGGCTCGGGCTCAGGCTCAGACGAGTATGAACCATAGTTATTAAATTCGGCCTAGGGGTTGACCCGATTAAAGGGCTGGGTCCTGGGTTTTATGGGTCAACCCGAAAAAATTAAAAAATACTTAAAATTTTACTATTTTATATGAAAAAATTAAAAAAAAATTCATGTAAATATAAACTTACATTTTATAAATAATAAAATTTTAAAAATATATTTTAAATTTTTTTTCTCATATTAAAAAATATTATATTATTTAAAAAAAAGCACACATAAAGCCTTAAAATTTTCCCTATCTCTACCAAAAGTGAAAACAAGTCGCCGCCCCCTTCTTCTTGCTCTTTCCCCTCCTTCAAGAGCACACCCCACCTAATTGATTGGAAGACCTACAACCACAAGTAAATCGAATAAAAAGTTAAAAACTAGTGAGGAATTGGTTTGTATAAAAAACACTAATTGTTCTGGAAGCGGCATAGCACCCATATAATTACCTTGTCATCACTAGATTTGGCCCAAAAACAAGCATTGGCTTTCTGGTTAGGATCTTCAAGCAACAAAGGAGTTTGCTTTCATGTCTCTTTAATGTATTCCAAAATGATTAGTGATTCACAGATGGCCTTACCCAGCTCTCTCTCCTTCGACCAGCTATTATAGCAGTCAAAGACAATAGCGTTCCTCACTCTCTCTACCTCTCCGTTGTTAACAGCAGCTCATTATAGAGAAGATGAAGAAATGAGAAGGGAAGCCGAAAGATAGAAATCATATTTGAAGAAAAAAACTGGGTTTCGTCCGGGTCGTTTGGGTCATGGGTCAACCTGCCGGGTCGACTGGGTTTTGTCGGGTTGTTACACCGGTTGGTTACTTATGAAACCTGGACCAATTCAGCCACCGGGTCAGCTAGGTCTTGGGTCAACCCACCGGGCTAGGCCGGGTTTAATAATTATGGTATGAACTACTCAGTGCTGAGACAACCAAACTCTGTCAATTGGTAAAAAAGATGCGATAAAAGATTGGTGGTGCATGTGCTCCCTCTTATTCGCCTCATGGTCCAGGTAAAGAGCCGCCTTCTCCTCCAACGTGTAAACCCCCAAAATAAACTTTCATAAAAAAGATAAAAGGTGGGGGTTGTGGAGGAAATCAAATAAATTCAATTGCTAAGGGGGGATTTTAAAAGATGAAAAGAGATACAACTCAAATTATAAAGAAGAGGGAAAAATAGGCCAAAGTATAATTAAGAAGAATGAGACTATAAATACTCTATTCTCTCCTCCATGTGGCCGATTGCATTGAGACAAAAACGAGGAGGAGATTTAAGATTTTCTTCCATCAAAATTAAGAGAGACAAAAAACCAAAATTGTTAAGGCTATATAAACTCTAGATACTAAGTAGAGAAAACATCATTTGCTAAAGGAATTGATAAGGAAACCAGTGCAGAAATTGTGTGGGAAAAAAAAGGGAGAGGGTCGGCTACATGCAAGGGGGGAGGAGCTAAAAATGTTCAACCAAATTAGAGTTGAAACCTAAATTTCCTCTAGGTAAGGAGCCCTAAACCTAATTGTGAAAACCAATTCAAATTCGATTAGGAATTGTGCACCAATTTTAAAATTTGAAAATTAGAGTTCTTGAGTGAAATTTGAGAGAATTGCAAAAAATTGTTAACATTAAGTTAATTAAAGTATTATAAGTTGCCTTAAACAATAAATCATGCAAAAATACCAAAGAAAAATCAATGGCCAAAGTGACAAAAGTGGCCGACTTGTGAGGGTTGAATGGGAGGAAAAGAAATTCTGAATTTCCTTGATAAATCTTTGTGATATGTTGTCATGATATGAACGATTAGTAAATAAGACAAATAATTGCATGGAAAGGAGAAAGGGACCCTCGGTGCTTTTAGGCCAAGTTTTGGCCAAGACCAAATTTAAGAGGGGGATAGGGGATTTTAGGATGTCATATGTTAATGATTAGTGAATTAAGTATGGTAGGAAGCTTAATAATAGGGGAAAACATGATAACTTTGTAGTAGGGAAATTCGTGAATCAAATACATGTGTTACGTGAGGAGGAAATGAGTTTATTAATCTTATGTATAGCCTATGGCTTTTCTTATAAGGAGTTACGAAATGGAGGAAAAACATAGAAAAAGTTGTTTTGAGAGAATAAAGGGAAATGAGGATAATTGAAAATTAATCTAAAACCGTTGACGAAAACTGGGCAGATTCATCACCTTGATTTTAGAGAGGATTCGAGCCTAAAATTGATAGAATTTGGGGAAGGTTTCTCATAGATGTTATAGCCAGAGATGTTAGCTTTCTAACGAGTCCAATCTCACTTAATTTGGAGCTCTAGAACTTTAGATATAAATAAATATCTGAGGAGAGGTTGAGCTGCCACCTCTGCTGACAGATTCAGCAAATTGGCAAAACGATGAAATTTAGTCATGTTAGAGGCAGAATCAAGTTTCCTTCCCTCAAATAATGTGTAGCATCATGTCTTGGCATTCAAAAGGAAATAATCCATATTTGAAATTGAATTTGTGATGTTAGTTATGATTTGATAATGAACCATAATCTTAAGGGATGTAATGGAAACAAAAATGTAAGCAAACAATTGTAAAAGAAGGAATAAATGTTATTATTATTGTTGTTATTTTGCGAAATGTAACTTGAGTAACAAATAATGTAGCATGCCTGTGGAATCAGGAGGGGCACGACAATAGCAAAGGAGCGCAAGCTGAGCTTTTGCAGCAAGTAGGTGTTCTATACCTATACCTTCCTTAAATAACAGTAATTTTAGTAATATGTTCAATCCTTAGACCTCATACTTGCGAATGAAACCAAAAGGAGAAGAGATAAGATGTAATGAATGAGGAATGAAATCATATTTGATTAATGGATTCGATCAAGAATTACAAATTATGTTAATGGACTTCTCGAATAACCACTTTTTGAATTTGATTAGCCACTATTGAATATGGGAGGCCAATGATGTTAGTAAGATTTACTAACATTGGCATGACCTTTTCAGAGAATAAGAGATACTGAACTTGATTAACTATTCAAGTTAAGAATATTTAATGATATCAACAAATGATGTTAATATCAGCAACCTCATGAAACATGATTAACTATTCCTGATGTGAAAAGTAATCATGCCAAGATTGCTTGACATCAGCATTCCCAGAAATATTCCAAGGTGTTATGGAAAATTGATTAACTATTTTAGGTTGGAAATAGTTAATGACATTAATCGGCTGTATTGATGTCAACACTACCACAAACTTGATTAGGCGGTCCTGGCAAAGGCGACTGATGACACCAATAAGATTTATTAGTGTCGGCATTACCCTCCCCAGGTTTTGGAAAGGAGTGGTATGATTGATATTCGCGGTAGTAAATGATTGATAATATTAATGAAATGTAAATCAACATTTTAAAGGAATTATTCCTTTGAAATTAATATATGATATTGGATGAAAATTGTAGGATGAAATGGAGGAAAAAAAATATTTAGTGAGTTTTCGGAGGGGTAAACCTAGAAGCATTAAAAGGAGACTATATGAGGTATTGTAAAAAAATATAATAGTACGTGGTATTGAAGACACACACACACACATATCGTTTGATATTTTCTTCATGATAGTATTGCTTTCAATATAATTATTTTTGAATGTTATGTTGTTGCAGGTCCATCACATTCACGATAGGAGTAACGTTTTAGATTCTCTATCTTTTGTGTTATTTAGGACTGAATTATGAATGCTAATGTAATTTGTCTTTCAAGAAACTATATAACTTGAATTATAATAGCATTTATTAATTTCAATGGTTGAATGTAAACTATATTACTATGTACTCCTTCATGTATGCTTGTTTTTCTATTTAAGTATCATTTTAAGTCCTATTTTAGAATATCGATATTTGGGATATTATAGTTATACTATTGCATGTTATGATGTTTGAGATTACGGATGATTGGGATGTGATTGATTAATGAGTAATAGAAGTGTATATGTTATTTATCGATAACTTGGGATCTCCTGGTATAAGGGAGACTTTGTCAAAATTTTGGTAAAAATTTCGGCCAACCTTGTATGGATCCCGTTTAAATTTTTTTTCTTACCATATTTCCCTTTTCTTGATTGATGTGTAGTCCCGAAAATAAGGATGTTATGCAGCATCTTTATTCTAGATTAATTGTATTTGAACTTATAAATGTTTAAATTTTTAATAAATATTCGAATTTTATATTAATTTAATTTTTTAAATTATTTGATATTGTTGTTTAATAGTTTTTTAAAAAATATATATATTTTTTAAATTATTACTAACGAGGCTATCGACGGACTTAGTTTGTCAGTATATTTTACAGAGTTGGAAAAATATTATTGCAAATGTCACTATTACTGTTTACTCATTGACGGAATAATAGACAATTTGTTTGACAGTTTTATGTCAAATTCATCGATGAACATACCAATGGAAGGTAAAAAAATCATTGATGGAATGATATATAGTTTTTATGTCAATGATATGTTATATTCCACGATGGAAATACTGATGGAATGAAGCGGGTAAAGTTTTTTTTTTAGCGTGCTTTGTCCATCAGTAAATTTATCTATAAAATTATTACTAATAGACCACAAATCACCAACGAGAGTTTTTTCGATGGATTATTTCTATCCGTGAGCTTACCTGTAAGTTTTGATGCCGACAAACAATGAGTATAAATATCGATGAAAAATTCTATCGATAAATCTAAAATTTCTGGTGGTGAATGGAGTTTACCCTACTAAACATACTTTTGAGATTGAACTAACAATCATCAATATCAAACCTGCCTTGGAAGTGGAACCTAAACAAATAAAGTTCATCTACAATATAACATAAAGGCATAATAAGGCCAATGTTGAAGGTGCTTGTGCTAAAAGAGTACTTTCAACGAGTGTGTTCCAGAAATTTGAGGACGCTAACTTAACTAAATGCTTGACTTCTGATCCATTATTTGATAATTTTGATGAATTTCAAGGAGGCAACTATCCCTCAAACTATTAGTTTGAGACCTTTCCTAAGATGTTGTTGCAAGCCAGTGAAATCCGAAGAACTCCCTTCAAGAAAATGAGGTTGAGATCCTTAATCAATTCTACTCAAATTGTTTACTTTGAAGATAACAATTATAAATAACACTTAGGATTTAATTACTTTGATTGTACAAAAGATGTATGCATTGTTATTTTTATTGATGTTATACATCATACACTTCAAGAAAAATTATAGAAGGTCTTAAGAGAAAATAAAATAGTTATCGGATAAATTTTAGCTAATATAAAAGGTATGAGCCCTGCAATTTACATGTATAGAATCTTACTGAAAGATGATGTCAAACCTGTGAGAGAGCCTCAATCTAAAGTGAACCCAACCATGAAGGAAGTGGCAATGAAAATTTTTTTGAAGCTACTTGACAAAGGAATCATTTGTGCCATATCTGACAGTCAATAGGTTTGTCCTGTGCATGTAGTTCTTAAAAAGACATGTTTGACACTTGTTCCTAATGAACAAAATGAGCTCGTTCCTATGAGAATTCAGAATGGGTGGATAATATACATCGTTTTCAGGAAATTGAATGCTAACATAAGAAAAGATCATTTCCCAATTCCTTTTTTTGATGAAATGCTTGAAAGACTAGCAGGTAAGTCATTTTTCTATTTCTTAGATTGGTTTTCTAGTTGTTATCAAATTGTTGTAGCTCAAGAAGATCTGGAAAAAAACAACTTTTACTTGTCCATTTGGGACTTTCGCTTACAGATATATGCCTTTTGGATTATGTAATGCCCTAGATACATTTTAGAGATGCAAGATGATCATTTTTTCTAACTTGATTGAAAATTACATTGAAATTTTTATAGATGACTTTACTGTTTATGACAATTCTTTCGATCAATGTTTTGATCATTTAACCAAGGTTTTAAAATAATGCATTAACACCAACTTGGTTCTAAATTATGAAAAATGCCATTTCATAGTTCAACAGGAAATAGTTTTGGGTCATGTAGTTTCAGGTAGGGATATTGAGGTTGATAATGCCAGAGTTGATTTAATTACAAGTTTGTCATACCATAGTAATGTTGGGGACATCCGTAGTTTTCTTGGCCACGTAAGCTTTTACAGGAGGTTCATCAAATATTTCTTGAAAATTGCACAACAATTGTCAAGGTTATTGTAAAAGGATGTACTATTTAACTTCAAGGAAGAGTGTCAAATATCATTTGACAAATTGAAGACACTGCTTACTTCAGTACTAATTATAAATCCACCTAATTAAGATATTCCCTTTGAGATCATGTGCGATGCGAGTAATTATGCCGTAAAAGTTGTACTTGGCCAATAAAATGGAAAGAAAAGTCATGTTTTTGTTATGCATCAAGGACGATGAACTCCTCTAAATATAACTATTCTACCACTAAAAAGGAGCTTTAAGCTATTGTATTTACCTTAGACAAGTTTTAGATCATATTTATTTGGATTTAAAGTGATTGTTTTTTTACCATGCTACCCTTCAATATTTACTAGCAAAGAAGGAATCCAAACCAAGACATATACGCATGATTCTTTTATTGTAAGAGTTTGATTTAGAGATCAAGGATCGAAAATGAGCTGACAATTCTATGGTAGATCATTTGAGTAGGTTTATGCGTGAGGAAGATTTATTGCCCATTGCTTAGACATTCCCCAATGAGTAGCTACTGCATGTGCAAGGTAAGGAACCTTGGTTTGCTGATCAGGTAAATTTCATAGTTGCTGGAATGTTGCCTAATTATTTGAATAAGGTAAAGAAAAACAAAATAAAAATGACTCTAAGTATTATATATGGGAAGAACCATACCTTTGGAAAATATATAGGTTTTTATTACATTATTCGTTGATGTGTAACTAACAATGAAATTCATTCCATTCTTACGTATTATCATAGTCATACATGTGGTAGACATTTTGGACCCAAAAGAACAACTAGAAAAATCTAAGACAGTGGGTTTTATTGGGAAACTCTTTCAAGGGATGCTTACCAATTTTGCAAGAGTTGTGAAAAATGACAAAAAAAAATTGGGTAGTTTATCTCGTAGGAATAAAATGCCGTAAACTCCTATTTTATAATGTAAGATTTTTTTTTGGTAAGGGGAATGGATTTTGTTGTTACTTATTTTTGGACCTCATGTTTGCTGGAAGATTGACAAAAGTAGATGAAAGAAATATTTTTTCGAAACGTTGTTTAAGCTGTTTTCTTTTCTCTTTATCCTTCCACTTTGCTGCCAAAATTTAGGTTTTCTTAGATTGATCAGAAGTCTTCATAATGCCAAATTCATTCCTTTTTTATCTGGTTTTTAAGGTTGAAAAAAATCCCTTGGAATTTGCATAAAAAAATGGTTCTGCTGTTGCCGTAATTTTTTGTTCCAACTTAGGCTCTGATTCTGACTCGGTTTCGTATGATATCTGACCATCCTAGGTATATTCTGTCACTCATGATATGTTAAAAAATTGACGTACATCTTTATTTGGTCCTAGGGATCATTGTTCTTAGGGCAAATTCTCAGTCAGATTCGGATGCTCGATATTGTCAGATTAAGAACCTTTTTGACCAACTAGATTACTGGCATATTCTGTTCTCTAAAATGATTTTATCTCACTTCAACTCTTTCATCAATTTTGTATTCTAGGACACGTAGATGAATTTGAGCTTTTGAATTGCTTAATTCCGATATCAGAAACTCAAGATATTCCTGTTTGAAATCTAGCGTGAAAACATAGAATCTTGCCGCGAGACGGTTTCTAGCCGAGTTTGGTTGCAATTCTGTTATTCAAAACAAATTTATCTCACTTTGAATCCTCATCAAAGTTGTAGTCCGGGACACGTAGATAAATTTGGGCTTTTGAATCACTTGATTTCAATATCAAAAGCTCAAGATATTTTCGTTTGAATATCTAGTGTTGAAAGCAGGGATTCCTGACCGCGAGAAGGATTTTTGCCCAAGTTCGCGGGACTGATTTGAAGGACATTTTGGACCAAGGACTGAATCGAAAAGTGCTAAATTGAGGGATTGAATTGAAGAAGGACATTGAAAGCTGGAGAGGGGGTCTGGATCAGCATAAATGACAGGATTTTTACCACACCGAATAAGGAAAATTAGACTTTGCAGCTGCACCCTCCATCTGATTTCTTTTCTTTTTTCTCTGCAAATTCCTGCTATTTTTCCTTTATCATCATGCCTGATTTTTGGAGCTGTAACCACGTTTTTATTGCCTTATTTCAAAGGGAGCAACTGGCCCTATGGAAGTATAGAAAGAAGCCACACCATCTTCTAAAAAACTAGAAAGAAATCAGACATCAAAATTAGACATCAAAATCAGAATATGACAGTTTCTTTTTTGCGTTTTTTACTGCAAATCAGTAGGGATTTGCATCCTAGAATTAATGCATTAAATCTTTCCTAAATAGAGATATGTTAGACTATATATAAGCCCCTTTAATGACCTAGTGAAGGAGGTGAAAAACGCAGAAAAAAAGAGCATAAAAAGAAGAGAAAACTGGGGGAAGAGGAGCAAGAAAAAAAAAGTAAAAGAAAGAAGCAAAACACAAGAGAGGCAGGGAGTTTTAAAAAAACCGCAGATAACAGGGGAACATAGGGGTTCTTTCTTTGATCCTTTCATCACTGTGAAAAAAAACAAGAGGAGAAAGGAGAGGAAGGCGACTGGGAAATCAGTAAAAGTAAGAGAAGTAAAAGGAAGAACGTTCAATTCATCAGCACAGCTTCAGCGCCTTTGCTTCGTCTGTCATTTACCAGTAGCTAAGGAGGCACACGTGAGCTGTCTTTCGATCTTTGGTTATTATTTGCTGCAGACAGGATCTGCAGGTATAAGCCCCAATCTCTCCTCCTTTGTTATTTTTTTATACTAGGCATTCGTTGGTTATTCGGTTGTAAAACTTTCTTCCCTCTGAATAATTGGTTCTGTTTAGACAAAGCCAACGCTTGCGCATTATTCTTTCATGATGTTGGAGTTTAGCGGTAGTCCATGTAAAAGGGGCTGCCTTCATGTTTAGGAACGTTTACATTTAGAGACCTTCACTGTGTGTATTCCTTGCGCCGCTGGAGAAGAGATTAGCCGGCCATGGCTTTTACATTTAGAGAACATGCTTCCAGTTTTTATTTTAATTTTTTCTTGCTGTCTGCGTGTGATGGTTACGTTGGGTTTTAGTTTTGTCAAAGAAATGGGTTTATGGGGATGAACAGTGTCACTAAATTGTATTTTATTTCTCTCCAGTTATGTTTTTTTTAGTTGCTTTAAGCTTTCTTGTAAATTTTAGAATATATGTGAGCGATTGGTTACCTTTTATTGCGATTCTTGTAGTTAATGGTGATGCTTGTGGTTTTTTTTTAAAAAAATGTTTTCTTGTGTGTTGCGTACGGCCAATACCCTAACATGTTTTGAACGCTTTTTTTATATACAAAAAATATTGGATGTTTCGAAAATGTGTTTTCACATGGATTTCTTAAACACAACAAAAATTATTTTCTTGCATTTCTGGATTTTACAACATGTTTGTAAAACTCCAAAGGGTATTGGCCAATATTCTAAAAAATATAAAAATCTTATTTTGGGGGGAATTCATCTATTATTCACCATTAATATTTGGATAAAGAAATCGTTAAAGGACGAATATCCAAAATATTATTGGGAATAATTTGTTATTATTCACTGTTAATATTTAGATAAAGAAACCCGGAGTGGTAAATATCCAAAATAATTTTTTAAGAATAATAAATCTGCACACATCCTTGAAAGAAGCCTTGATTATAATCGAGGACATTTTAATTTTTTTACTCCATGGTTCACGAGCCGTGAGAGTATAGAACACTAAGACAAAAAAAAATAGATTTTTAAAGCATCCTAGATTTCTAAATTTTTGTCCCTCCTCCTTGTGATTTACGAGTCGCAAACTCTTGAAATACCAAGGGAAAAATGAGCTTGTAAAGCACATGGAATCTCCTAAGATTTCTATCTTAATAAATTTAGTTAGAATCAAACCGAGAAAAACTGATGGGATTAGAAAACACCAACACCATAGCAATTATAAGACAAACCAAACACCAAGCAGCTTACCTTAGGTAAGGCGTACTAGGGGTGCTAACACCTTCCCTTTACGCAACCAGTCCCTTGCCTTAGAATCTCTGAAAGACCAGTTAGGTTTCCTAGTGACCATAATACTAGGTGGCGACTCCCTTTACACAAAACAAAGGCCCCGAAACCAATCGAGGATTGCCGCAACGCCGCGAGGGTGCGACAGATTTTATGAAGCCCTTTCCTAATTTTTTTTTTGTATGCTTACCAATTTCTTTGCATTTTGCTTGTTGTGGATTATGTTTTGAAATAGGTAGAAGCAAGGCTACCCGTACTAATGATTCTAATGTTGTTGGAAGATTTCTTAAATCTAACATTTTCAGTAAGTTTGGAATTCCAAGAGCAATTATAAGTGGCCAAGACAACTATTTTTGCAACCAAACTGGTGAAGCATTAATGTGAAAATATGGAGTACACCATCAAGTAGCCACAACTTACCACCCATAAACCAATAGACAAGCTGAGGTTTCAAACTAAGAAATAAAGCACATTTTGGAGAAGATGGTGAACCCCAACCTAAGGGATTGGAGCCTGCATCTAGAGGATGCGCTTTAGGCATACCGCACAACATAAAAAACTCTAATTGGGATGTCACCGTATAGGTTGGTTTTTTATAAGTTATGTCATTTACCGATTGAAATTGAATATCGTGTCTTTTGGGAAGTGAAACAATACAATCTTAATGCTAAAAAGGTGAGAGAAGAATGAAAACTATAGCTGCAACAACTTGAAGAAGTTCGATTGGAAGCATATGAGTTATGACAACGCAAGGCTCTATAAAGAGGGAACTAAATATCTTCACGATAAGTTTTTGCAGCGCAAATAATTTTTTATTTGGCAGAAAATGTTACTTTTCAACTCTATATCAAAATTGATACCTAGAAAATTATGATTTAGATAGATTGAACCATTTGTTGTTTTGAATATTTTTTCTCATGGTGTTATTAAAATCCAAACCATTAAAACTAACAAGGTTTTCAAAGTGTATGGCTACAGACTTAAGTCTTTTGTTGAGAATTTTGAAGACATTACTTAGAAGAAAGTAGAATTGGTCAATATTCTAATCTACAAGGATGCATGACATGATGAAAACTCTATTTAACCAAAGACAATAAAGAAAAGCGCTTTAGGGAGGCAACCAAATGTGAAGACAATCCACACAAAAACATTATAAATTGCAAAAGATAAAAAAATTTCTTTTCTATTTTATTTTCTTTTCACATATGATCCGACTTACTACCTTGCCTTTTATGCAGCTTGCAATAGCGTAAGCACCCCTGCCAGCACCATTTCCTTGCTCTGCCATATTGCACCACTCCATAGTAAGACAGGGCAGCACGACAAAAATGGATGTATATAGCATAATAATAAATGTGTGAAGGTTAGTGATTAAGCTGGTTATTTGCATTTAAAAAATATTTGTTACTATCTACGGTATTTTTGAAAGAAATTTTGTGTGGTTGTTGCTCTAAATTTGATTTTTGAAATGTGGAAAATTAAAAAAGGAAAGGAAGATTATTTAACTTTCAGTGACCAAAAAGTGTTGTTAAAAATATATTCTGATATATTATCTGCTTTAAGCATCGTAAAAAGATAAAAGATAATAACAAATTGGGATTGTAATAATTAATTAATTAATTAATGTGTAAAGGTTGAAGGTAATGTTGTGAGAGATATCTTAATGATTAGCATGAAGATAAATGTGTAAGGGTTAATGATTATAGTTATTTGCATTTATAGATTTTTTTTCTTGCTATCCACGGAAGAAATTTTGTATGGTTAATTTTATAATTTCTTTAAGTTGGTTTTTAAAATGTGGAAAAATAAAAAAGAAAATGAAGATTTTGACACAATTAATAATTAAAATATATATTTTTTTAAAAAATTGAAAAGCATTTTCGGTGACAGAAAAAAGTGTAAAAAGATTTGTTGTGGCAATGCATGGGATAATCACAGACACCGAAAGTTTCGTCGTTAAATCAAATCACAATATCTTATATTAATTTTCTCTTTTGCCAAAAGATAAGCGTCGTAAAAAGACAAGGATGATCGTGTTTATATCTCAACGAGATTCAGCAACAAATTGGGATTTTAATAATTAATTAATTAATGAGAACATATATATATATATATATATATATA
>Ga0325405_1003560_pt1 | contig 15993 bp, 12 predicted proteins | sample PopdelMetagenome_21_FD_205663 | JGI IMG/M metagenome (GOLD analysis project Ga0325405, IMG submission 205663) | Populus deltoides microbial communities from Bellville, Georgia, United States - Xylem-Control-R2 | ecosystem: Host-associated > Plants > Phyllosphere > Stem > Wood/Secondary xylem...
TATTCACTTTGATTATCAATGAATTATCATGATTTGGTAAAAAAAAGGTTTCAGTTCAAATTGAAATCCTAAGATTAAAACCCTAAAAAAGATTAAAAATTTAACATCTATTTTTCACATTCTTAACCATAAATAACATGCATTTGGCTTAAGCAAACCCAACTAACCATTACCAATGGTCTAATAAAATCAGTAACAAACATAAACAAAATTTCAACATATATTGCCACAATGACTTTATTGACTATTTTGAACATCAAAACATGCTAAAAATATATCTCACACTAACATTATCACCTAAAAAACAATCAAAATCATCCAACAAAACCTTGAACAACACTTAAACACACATATACATATTAAAACATGGCATGGTTAAACATCTAAAAAAAATCCATTCCATTTAAACTAATAAATGGCTTTAAGAGAATGCATAATGAACACTCAATGCTGAAGATAATAATAAGAATAGAATGGAAAGGGAGAGGGTGTGCTCATTGAGCTACACCCTTTTTTAAAAATTAAATATTTACCTTATCTAATGATTGTTGCCTCCTTGATATCTTTCCTTGAGTTATGATGGTGAATGGAAGTGTAGAGAACTAGTAACAATGGTGAGGATGGGTGGTTGAAAGGCTAATCTCTCTTTTTTGTTTCTTCTCCTTTGTTATGGCCTTATGCATGATTTTTTAAAAGAACAATAGAGATCATTCAGGGGCCATGAGATGGACTATTATCACACATTGATGTTGAAGAATCAATCCAAGCTATTCATTGAGGTTGAGGATCACGCTTTGTAGTGTTTTAGAGCTGATGAAAGGAGTAAACTGGCAAGCATGACTAGTTGGGATGTGGGTTTTGGACTCTTGTAGCAGCGGCTTCAGGGCTGCAAAAGAGTTTTTTGTTTTGTCTGGGTAAGAGTACAATATACAGGGTGTGATGGGCTATGTTCCTTTTCTTGTTTGGGGAAAGGATGAGGGAGATTTTAAGCTTGGAAGATGGTAATAAAACAACCTTCTTTTAAAGCTTTTTAAGGAAGAAGATCAATAATGGCCATACAACAAGTTGTGTGGCTCTCTTTAATTCTTTTTGTCCAAGACTAATCAAAACGACGTTGTTTTGGCCACACAACAAGCCATTCATTGAGGTTGAAAAAGGGAGTACACTAGCAGGTATGACTAGTTGGGGTATTGGTTTTGGCCTTTGATAGCATCGCCTTCAGAGCTGCAAAAGAGGTTTTGTTTTGTCCGGATAAGAGTACAATATACAGGGTATGATGGGCTATGTTTCTTGTCTTTTTTGAGGAATGGATAAGGGAGATTTTAGGCTTGGAAGATTGCAACAAACCAACCTCCTTTAAGGGCTTCTTGAGGAAGAAGATCAACAGTGGCCACACAACAAGTCGTGTGGCCCTCTTTATTCTTTTTGTTCAAGACTAATCAAAATTGCATTTTTTGAACCAAAACAAACTGTTTTAGTCAAAACACACCTTTATATTTAAATGAAACAATATCATTTTGATAACCCTAGGTTAATTAGGGTTTTTAAATTGGAATTTGGCTAAAATTCAATTTAGTTCTTGCTCTCTTGATTTCTTTTAATTTCACCCCTACCAAAATCAATTACCAACCCCAAAGTTTAACGATTTTTTTACTTTATTCCTTGGTTTCTGATTTATAAAAATTAATCCTTAATTGATCATTTAAATTTTAATTTTTTTCAATTTGGCCCTCGATTTTGTTGATTTCAGTCCTTGAATTTACACACCTTTCACACTTTGGTCTTTGGTTTTAATTTCTTCAATCAAGTCCCTAATTATCCATAAAATTTTAATATTTATACAATTAAGCCTCTGATTTGACCAAATTAGCTTTATGAAATTGCAATGTAACCTCTAGAATGCAATTTCTTTCAATTAAAGCCCAAATCAAAAATAATTTTTTTATTGCAATTAAACCCTCATTAAATTCCATTAAACCAAGAAAAATTCCAATTGAGTTTTCAAACATCCAATTTTGAATTATCCTTCCCTAATTAATTTTTCTCTTATCAATAGAGCATTCATCTGCCAAAATTGAACTGTCAATTCTCCAACTTTGTATATTTTAATCCTCCTCAACAAGGCTTTTGTAATTTGTTTTAACATTATTCATATTTTTCTAAGTGATATATATATATATATATATATATATATATATATATATATATATATATTTTATTTTCTATTTTTTAAATTTTTTTTATTTTAATTTTTTCTTATTTTTTATATGCGGGCCCTAAAAAATGGGTAACAACACTTTCTATGTATTCCGGTGTTTTCTCATTCTATTAGATTTAGGTCGAGTTATTCAAAAAAGATAAACAAGATAACTTTATGCTTGAGAATAGTTTTCTTTTTCGTGGTTTGTAGTTTTGTATTCCAGTTTGTTCTTTGCGTGAACATATCATTCATGAATTACATTGTGAAGGGCATTTTGGATGAGATAAGATAAGATACTGGCTCTAGTGTCCGCAGACTATTATTGGCCTAAGTTACCAAGTCAAGTTTCCAACTTTATCAAGACGTGTGTTGTTTGTCAAAGGTCTAAAGTGTCTTATCGATTACTGGGTTTTACACCCTATTACCAGTTCCTGATGCTTTATGGCTAAACATGAGCTTGAATTTTATATTAGGCTTATCTTATACACAACAGGCCATAAAATCTTTTTTTTTTGTTGATAGGTTCTTAAAGATAGTCCATTTCATAGCTTGTCGAAAGACAATGAATGTATCTCGAGTAGCTTAACTTTACTTAAATAAGATATTTTGTTTGCATGGCATTTCTAGGTCCACCACTTCGGATAGGGATGTCAAATTCATGAGAAGTTTCTAGAAGAGTTTGTAGAGAAGGATGAGAACTCAATTGAACTTTAGCAGTGCTTATTATCCTCAGACAAATAGGTAGATAGAGGTAGTTAATCACAGTCTTGATAACTTACTACGAATCCTAGTTTGGGATATGGCATTACCATAAATGGAGTTCTCTTATAATAGGTCTCGGAATCAGACCACCCAACTAAGTCTCTTGGACACTATCTATGGAAAGAATCCTTTAAGAGTACTAGAGCTAATTCTCATACCTCGTATCAGATGATCGAGCATCCAAGCTATAAATATGGCAAACTACTTGCATAACATTTATGAGTAGGTCAAGTAGACAATTAGCAATAACAATGCCAAGTATAAAGCCCTGGCTTATACTCATTGTAAGAGGGTAGTGTTTGAGGTTGGTGATTTGGTATGGGCAGTTCTTACACTTGACAAGTTTCCAGTGGGTGGGTGCAACAAGTTGAAGAAAATGAAAATAGGCCCCTATAAGGTGTTGCAGAAGATAAATAATAATGCTTACAGGATTCATCAACCTCATCATCTAAAGACTTCTTATTTTTTCAATGTCTAGCACTTGATATCTTATTAAGAGGAGGACAGAACTTGAGGATTAGTTCTCTCCAACCCATAAAGTCTGATGTAGATGGGCTTGCATAACAAGTGAATCTAAGTAGTCAGGTATAAATATGTCATAAATAGATAAGGATTTGATCTAATTAGATTATATGGATGGCTTAATAGATACATTTATAGACTAGTTAGACAGGTCTAGGTGCAAGAAAAGGTCTGGTAGCTCCAAACTAGAATGATGGCTAAAAAAGGCCTAACTTTTAATCCAATTATTGGATCGTGTAGAAAGTCTTACAAGAGTCTTTGGAGGTTGTTTTCCCTACAGTAGCCAACACGTTGCTATGCAAACCTTAAGATATTTAGATATTAGAAATCCCATCCAAACCCCCAGTTTTGGAATTTTTGTTATTTTCCGTGTATTTTAGGTTTCTTGTTTTATTTTGGATTTTATGCTTCTTTCCTTTGTATTTTTGGAATTTTTTTTTTGTTTCCTAGTAAGTAAGGTTTCTTGTTTGGTTAAGCTTTTATAAACTTTCTAATGTGGCAGTCTTTATTGTTATTATTTTAAAGAGAATAAACCTTTGAATTTGGTGTTCACATCTGCAGCAACCCCTTTCGCTCATCAAAATTCTGTGTTTTAATTTGTTGCTATCTTTAGCTTTCGCCTGCAACAAGATTGCACCTGCAGGGAAAATGTGTGGGGAAGTAAAGTGATCCAGGAACATTCCAAGGAAAAAATTTACTCTAAAAAACTATTTAAGCTTATAACTTGTCAATCAACATAATGGCTACTCATCACTTAAAGATTAAAAAAAAAAAAAAACTCAATTTTTCATAAGATTAATATTCTGGATAGTTCAACTATATTTGTTCCATATTTAAACTTTTTCGTATTTAGAAAGAAAAAGAACAGTCAAAATGTACCCCTTACCAAAACGTGATAATATAACCTCTAACATTGAAACCATTAAAGTTTTTCAAGCTGAGAATAATAATGTTGACATATGCTTATGTATTTTTTTGAAAAATAGCATAGTTTGATAAAAGTTTTGGAAAAATAACTTATGTTAAAAAAGTATTTGGAAAATAGCATGGTTTGAACACAATTTTGTTTCTTAATATTGATTTTATACATAACTGCTATTTAAAACACAATTGTGAATGTTTCAAAACATCTTTCTTTTGCAAATTCATTAACTTTAACAAAAGTCAACCAATATTTTATGAAGATTTAGTGGCCAAAATATGGGATTGAATATCCAATGGCCAAGAAGAAAGATAAGATAAGATAAGGTGATGTGGCAGGAGAGAAAAATGATGGGGAAGGAAAGAAAGAAAGGGTCATCGAGGACATATCGGGACTCTGTTTTCAACACACTCGGTATCATTAGAAAGATCTCAACAAAACTATTCCAACTACACATTAAAAGAACACCAAAGGAGGTTGTAATTAAACCTAAATAAACGCCGAACAAAACCCCTAATAAATTACTACTTTATCCGGTGGTCTTTCAAGGTGTGATTATAATCGTCTAGTTGAAATCTTTCTAATGGTGTTAGATGTGTCAAAAACAGAGCTCTAGTGTGTCCTAAGTGACCCATTTTTTCTTGGCAATAGGATCTGAAATCTCATTTCTTAGCCATTAAATCTTCATAAAATTTTGAATTGATTTTTTTATGCAATTGAATTGAGAGGAACATGGTTTTTAGAACAATTGTTATTCCCAATAGCGGTTGTATTCAACTTCTACTCTCAACAACGAATGTGTTCAAATTGTGTTGTTTTCCTAATATTTTTAAACATGTGTTATTTTTCTAAAACTTTTATAAAAATGTGTTAGAATTTTAAAATACCCTAATTCCTACACAGTCAAACAAAAATACACAAAATGATTGTTAAAATCTTAGCTGTCGATGAAAGAGTGTATGTAGGTTTCATCTTTTTTTTTTGTAACAAATCATGAAATATATGTCTTATAGTTATTAGGCGAACATTATAAAGTTGATATCTAAAAGTTAAAATTGTTTGAGAACATACACTAAAGACATCATAAAATCATCATTACCATAAAGATGCAAGTTGCATCACTTCATCAAGTCAAAAGAAACAAATTTGATACCTTCAGACATTTTGGTTAGGCCCCTCGCGACCTTCAACTTGGTTTTTCTGGCAAGTTATAAGAATGGATTTAATCTCATTCACTTTCAGATTAGATCATTAGGATGTCAGATCCACGAAACCCTCTTCTGTTGATTCTAGTTTAAACCAAATTGAACTAGATCCTTAATTATAAACACAAAAATACTTCTCGTGTACAGTTGAAGCTTATCTCATTTAAAAGGGAAAAAAAAAGGAAAAGAAAAGGGTATCACCCTCAAATCAAAGATCCTTAGCAAATGTTCTAAAGGAAAAAGATTACGTTATTATGTAGTAAGGAAACCGCAACAAAAAGGATTTTTAAGCTTAAAGTGGCTGAAAATTCTTACCCATTAATTAACGGGTGGCTTTGGAATATAAAATTTATACACAGTGATGAAATTATAATTTCTCCACTTTATTTTGTTCATTACGAGTGATGACTTAATGGCATTTAGCCATGAATAATCTCCATAATTTCAAATACTTGTGCTACATATGAATAATTAAAGTATGGAAGGAAACAAAAGGGTATACCAGCTATATAATCACGACCCCCTACAGACTGTAAGATTGCAGTTCCATTATGAATTAGGGATGAACAAAGCTAAGCAGATGTGCTGATTTCAGATGAAATAATTAAACCCAAAGACAACCACTAGACTCTTCTTTTGGATGATTTTCTAAACTTAGATCATAATTTAAATGATGAACTGATTATTCATGATTCTCGTGATTTTGATATCGAATAGCTTCATAATAGTTTAGTTGGGTGGATATCTGAAGGTAGGGACTATAAACAGATTCAACAATAATTAGTCCAGACTGGATTATGTTTTAGTGGCCACTCAAGTTCTTATTCTGTTTGATGACCATGATGTTATGATGAATGCTTTTACTACAAAAAAAAGAAAGAAAAAAGAAATCTGGCCGAGTTTTTTCACCAAGATACGACAATAGCTCCCATTAGATTGTGCTACAAATAGATTAACATGGATCTCCATTACAAATCTACCAATATCTGGATGGAATATGACTTGTCTCACAAAATGGTTACAAGATATGGGCAGACTAATAGGGTATGACAAAATCAGCCTAAGATTCTCTTTATTGTATGTTATACAACTTTTTATTGGCACCCAGAATTCTGATAGTCTACATTCTGAAGTGATGTTAAGGCTGAATGGTGATGATTATCATATTACAATCTTTGAGACTGATTCTCTACCTTCTTTAGCTTACCCGGATAATGATTTAATACCATACAGTATAGATACTTTTTTTGGAAACACTGCAGCAGTTGAAGATGACGAGTCAGATGATTAGTCTGAAAATTTAGATAGATCAGGGAATATGGAAAAGAATGTGGATGTTGTACCTTTTCTCCCAATCAGTATACCTCAAGTGGTCGACTACGAGATTCAACATCCATTCTTGATGTATAACACACATTGGAGTGGTGATAAATCCTCAGCGAGAATCATGGAACAAGAGCATTTATTCCCAGAAATTTTAGGATTGTATGTGTTGAAAGTAAACTAATTTTTGGAAATTAGTTTATCCAGTCAACTAGTTGAGACTAAGTAACTGGTTGGATTAAATAAATCGATTGACCGGTTCAGTCGGCGAAATACAATTCTTGTTCAAATTAGAATTTCCTTGTATTAGTTTAATTCCTTGATTATTTAGGACTTTTATGCCTATAAAATGGCTTGTAATTCAGAATTATTTAGCACAAAAGGAGAGAATAGCTAAGAGAGCTTAGAAAGAAACATCTAATAAAAGTATACATTTCTTACAATCTTCTTCTTGTTCTTGAGTTTTTGACTTTGCATTACTGTTTTTGATCTTATACCACACTCATCCTTCTTTCACAAGTGGTATCAGAGTTTAGGTTTGATTATTTAATATGGTTAATCAAAACTTCCCACTTCATTATCCTAGGTTGACAAAGAAAAACTATGAAACTTGGTGTATTCAAGTAAAAACTTGGTTAGGTTCCTAATATGTATGAGAGACAGTTGAAAAAAACTTTAAGGAGCCTATAGATGGAGCAACATTGACTTTATTCTAGAGGGAGGTCATACAAAAGGCACGAAGAAAGGATCAACAAGCACTAACAATCATCCAGCATTGTTTAGATGATACCATTTTTGAGATAGTGGCAAATACAACCACCGCAAAACAAGCATAAAAAGTTTTGCAAGAATCAAACCAAGAAGCTGACAATGTGAGGAAGGTATGTTTACAAAAGTTATGTGGTGACTTTGAAAAGTTGCATATGCTTGAATCAAAGAATATTTCAGAATACTTTGCAAGAGTATTGACCATATACAATCAGATGAAGAGATATAGGGAGAAGATGGAAGAGACACGTGTGGTAAAGAGATCCTATACTCACTGCAAAAGAAGTTCTATTATGTGGTGGTCGTGATAGGGGAGTTGTAAAATATAGATATTCTTTTAATTGAAGGTCTTATGGGAAAATTATAAGCCCATGAGAAAAGAGTCAATAAGATTTAAGAAGATATGGGTAAACAACCACTTTTCAAAGTAAGATGGTTCTAAATATTAACAAGGGGGTAGAGGATGTGGACAAAATAAAGAAAGAGGCAGATTTGGAAAATGAGGTCATGACAGCCTCAACAGGTCAATCAGTTGACCACATAAAGCAAATTGGTTGACCGGTTACACTGATAATGGCAATTTGAAATCTAGGTTTGACACAAAAAATTAAATGCTATAATTGTTAAAAGATAAGTCATTATGCTAGGGATTGTTGGAGTCTAACCAAGAGGGTTGAGGAGAATGCAAATCTAGTAATAGAAGAGGTGAAGGAAACCACCATATTAATAATGCATGATGAAAGAATGCAAAACAAAGAGAAAATATGGTATCTAGATATTGGAGCCAGCAACCATATATATAGAGACAAAGACAAGTTCATGGAGCTTGATGAAGTGATTAGAGGTAATGCCACCTTTACGGATCATTCAAAGGTTTTCATGAAAGGAAAATGTTTGATTTTGATTAAATTAAAAGATGGAAGTCATCAATTTATTGTTGATGTCTATTATATACCAACAGTGAAAAGCAACATATTGAGCTTAGGACAATTACTGGAGAAGAGGTATGATATTAAGATGAAAGATCATACTTTGACATTACTTAACACTAAAAGAGCTATGATTGCAAAGGTAGTCATAAAAAAAAAATAGAATATTCTTGCTAAACATAGAGACAGGTATGCCTAAATGCATAGGTGAAGGATTAGACTTGGCTTTAGCATACGAGACTTGGATATGTAAACATTGATAGCTTGAAGATAATGGCATAAAAAGAGATGTTGAAAGGTCTACCATCTATTATACATCCTAATCAGTTGTGTGAATGATGTTTAGTGGGTAAGCAATTTTGCAAGAGCTTTCTGGAGGAGTCTACATCAAGAGAAAGTCAACCCCTATAAGAAATATATGTTGATTTTTATGGTCCTATCAAACCATGTTTATTTGATAAAAATCTGTATTTTTTACTTTTTATTGATGATTATAGTGGAAAAAATTAGGTATACTTTTTGAAAGAAAAGTCTAATATGTTTAGTACTTGTTTTAAGAAGTTTAAGGCATTAGTTGAAAAAAAAAATGGTTATTCTATAAAATCACTTAGGACAAATAAAGGGTGAATTTTATTCTAATGATTTTAATATATTTGTGAAGATCATGGTATAAAAAGACTCCTAACGATACCTAGATCCCCACAATAAAATGACATGGTGGAGAAAGAATAGAAACATCTTTAACATGGCAAGAAGCATGCTCAAAACCAAGAAGATGCTTAAAGAGTTTTGGGTCGAAACTGTAGATTGTGCTATTTACTTGTCAAATAGATGTCTTAATAAAGGTTTAAATGGCATGACTCCACAAGAATCATGGAGTAGAAGAGAGCCAAGTGTTTTTCACATGAAAGTTTTTTAAAGGATTGACTATGTGCATATACATAATCAAGTAAGGACCAAGCTAGATGACAAGAGCAAAAGGATGATCTATGTAGGCTATGAATAAAAGTCCAAAGGAAACAAGTTGTACAACCTTAATGAAGGAAAGATGGTGATTAATAAAGATGTTGAGTTCAATGAAAAAGGAACTTGGGATTAGAAGGTAGATGATGGTGAGAAATATGACTTCCTACCGATTATTGATGAAGAGTAGGAAAGATATAAAGATTATCAAGAACCTATAGTTATACCTTCATAAACACCAATGAGCTCAACTTTTCTTTTTTCTTCTTTGGCATCTTCTTCTAGTTGAAGATCAAGTAGTAGCACTCCAGCAAGTGCATTAAGAAAGATGAGGAGCCTTGATGACTTATATAAGGTAACTATCGTGTTTGAAGAAGCAATAAAATATGTAAAATGAAGAATTACTATGGATAAGTAGACCGCATTAATTAAAAATAATGACACATGGAAATTGGTTCCTAGACCAAGAGGAAAAAAGTCAATAGGTGTCAAGTGGATCTTCAAAGAAAAGAATAATATCAAAGAAGTAGAGATGTATAAGACAATATTAGTGGTAAAAAGCTGTAGTCAAAATCATGGGATTGACTGTGATGAAATATTTGCTCCAATTGTTAGATTAAGTATCATTCAATTAATTATTTTCATTGTTGCCCAACATAGATGGAGAATCTATCAAATGGATGTCAAATCAGCTTTTCTTAATAGTTTTCTTGAAGAGGAGGTTTACATTGAGCAACATATAGGATATGAAGTGAAAGGACATGAAGATAAACTCTACAGTGGTTCTCAAAAAGTTCAAAATGAAAGATTGTGCAAAAGTTCAAGGGAATAAAGATGTCAAAGAATGATGAAAACGAGAAGATAAACTCTACAACATTCAAAAGCTTAATTGGGAGTTTGAGATATTTTACATGCACTCGTCCGGATATTGTTTTTGGAGTAGGACTTATTAGTAGATTTGTAGAGATACCAACCATGACACACTTCAAAGCATTAAATTGAATTCTTCGTTATATCAAAGGTATTGTTGATTTTGGCTTGTTCTATGTTATTCTAATAGCTTTGAAATTGTAGATTATACTGATAGTGATTGAGCTGAAGATATGGATGATAGAAAGAGCATTATGAGTTTTATTTTCTACATAGGAGACATAGTATTTACATGGAGTTCAAATAAGCAATCTATAGTCACTTTGTCAACATGTAAAGCTACATGTGTAGCTACTTCATCATATGTTTGTCTTTCATATGGCTAATAAGATTATTAAAGGAATTGTGAATGCGACAAGAGAAACCTACTTAAATTTATATGGACAACTCATCAGTCACTGCATTAGCAAAGAATCCAGTATTTCATGATAGAAGTAAGCATATTGATATAAGATTTCATTACCTACGAGATTGCATTACAAACAAGTAAGTTGAAGTCAAGTATGTGAAAATACAAAACCAAATCGCGGATATCTTCATAAAACCACTAGAAAATGATTTTTTTTTTATCAAGATGAGAAATATATTGGGATTTATGAAGAAAACAAGTTTAAAGGGAGATGTTGAAAGTAATTGATTTTTTAGAAATTAGCTGAACTAATCGATTAGTTGGGAACAAGTCGACTAGTTGAGACTAGATAACCGCTTGGATTAAATAAATCAGTCGATCAATTTAGTTGACAAAATACAATTCATGTTCATATTAGAATTTCCTTATATTTGTTTATTCCTTGATTATTTAGGATTTTATGTCTATAAAAAGGCTTTTAATTCAGTATTATTAAGTATCATAAAGAAAATAAATAGATAAAAGAGTTTAGAAAAAAACATTTAATAAAAATATATTTTTCTCTCAACCTTCTTTTTATTTTTAAGTTTGTAACTTTGCATTATTATTTTTTATGTTATATTATACTCATCCTTCTTCTAATAATATCCTATTATCAAATACCATGGCCAACATGGACCTGGATATTGAGGTTTCACAGCTATTCGGCTCTCAGCAAATGGGCTCCCTACTCATATATCTGAAACAAGATTTACTATAATTAGCACTGAACACCAGAACTCATCGCAGAGGCCCATGGCAGTAGCTTGACCTCATAGCATGTCTCCGAGGAGTAAAGCCCAAAATTTAAAGTCTCTCCAATACAGGATGCTTTCAAAACACAGCAAAGGACAACTCTACAGAGGGGGTTGATGAATCTTCAATGAACAATGGTATCCGAATGGGGAATCTCAGATGGGAACAGGAGATGGGTAGACAGATTATTGATTCTCCATTCAGCAATAATACTGATGCTGGGATAAGCAAGACGATTGTCGATGGAGTGACACTTGATATTGCTGGAGGTAATAATTTAGAGGACTTCTCTTCTGAGATAAGGAATCGATTGGAACGAGAGGCTGGGGACTGGGAGCGAGTCCATACAGTGATAGAATCTTGGTCTGATAGGTATTTACATTAAACTTCTATGAAGATATTTTCTTGAAATATATGTGGTATGGGTTCGAAGTTAAACGAAGGTCTGTTTCCACGGTAATCTCTCCACATGATGTATCAGTGTGTTTTTTTTTAAGAAACTAGATTGAATACTTGTATGGATAATAATATTTATCAGCTATGGGATGGAAAGGATATCAAATGGCGGGCTCTAGATTAAGATGGTCGTTCAGGAGGATTGCTGACTCTATGGGATGATGCAAAATTTCAGGTTCACTTATAGAATACGGTGATGGTTTGATTGGCCTATTAGGGCAGCATGTTGAATCCAGTTTTCGTTGTGCAGTAGTCGGAATTGATGCCCCCTGCACAGTGCATCAGCGACAGTCTTCATGGAGGAATTTGATCATTCTCATGAAGTCTGCATTTGACATTCCTTGGGTAATGATTGGTGACTTTAATGAGACTTTGGCCAAGGGTGAGGGAAACAGTAGATTCATCAATGCTGCAGGTTCTAATGACTTGAAAAGATTTTTAGATTCTTGTAACTTGATTGAACTTGCATTAACGGGGCATAGCTTCACATGTTTTAGAGGAGGCTCTATGAGCCGTATCGATCGAGCATTTTCTTCGCCTAAATGTCACTCACATTTCAGAGATTCCATTCTACGAATGCTACCAAGAGGTCTTTCTGATCACGGGCAATTGATTGTAGGAAACCATGAGCAAGATAAAGGATGGAGGCCTTTTCGATTTATTGACTGCTGGTTATATAATCCTCAGTTTCAGGAAACTCTTCAATCATCATGGCAGACAGCTTTTATTGAACTTCCAGGGAGATTCAGACTTTTGAAAAAGCTCAGTTGTATTGCAAAGGGCCTGAGACAATGGAATAATGCTCAATATGGAAATCAAGAAAACCGTCTGGCTTGGTTGTATAATCGCATAGCTGAGATTGAAAAGCTTCAGGTGGATAGAACTCCCACATAGATGGAAAATCAAGAACTGGGGGATTTGATAAAAGAGTAATGACAATATTATATGAGGATAATGCCAAATGCATTGCCTAGATGAAGGGGGTTTATATTAAAGGTTATAGAACCCAATCACATATTATGGAAATTGTTTTTCACACATGAACTAAAGAAGAAAGGAGAAATCAATGTTCATTAAATATGCTCAAATGAGAATCCAGCATGTTTGTTCATTAAAAGCATGAGCATTGTTGTTACCTCTCTTTTTTTTACCCCACAAAAAATTAAAAAAAATAGAAAAAAAAAGAAAATCCAAAAAAATATATGAGAGCATACACATGAAGAAAACCTTAAAAAATGCCCAAGTTGGTGGTGAAGGATTAAAACGACAAGTAAAAAGTTGGGGGACCAAAATGTAAAAGATTAGCAAAATTAACAACTCAATTTTGATTGACAAAAAACCTCATTGGTGAAAATATTTTTATTTGGTGTTTAAAGACTCAATTGAAATTTTTGAAAGCTTAATTAATTTTATTAAGGATTTAATCGCAAGAAAAATCAGTTTTTGAAGTTAATTTGGATGTTAATTGATACAAATTGAAATTTGGGGACTGAAATTGAACTCTAAATAGCTTAATTGGTCAAATCAAGAGCTTAATTGCATAAAATTCAAAGTCTGATGGGCAATTAAGGACTTAATTGAACAATTCGTAAAACAATGATCAACTTACAAAAGGCCAGTGACTTTAGGAACTGAAATCGATGAAATAAGGGGTCAAATCGAAGAAAATTAAAAGTTTATTGATCAATTAAAGGTCCAATTAAACAAATAAAAAATCAAGGACCAAACTATAAAAAGCACTCAAATCTGGGGCTGACAATAGAATTTGACATGGATGAAATTGCATGAAATTAGGAGTTCATGAGAAAATTACCGGTAAAATTAAAAGAAATTAGAAGAATAAGAATTTAATTGAAGTTTGCCAAAACTCAAATTAGAAAATCTTAATTTATAGGGTTTAGCCAAAACGAGCTACTATGCACCTTCTTCAACAGTTTTGGTTGATTTAGTAGATATTTTCAAGTGAGTGAATGTAGCTTTTTCGACCACCTCTGAGACTGTAACCATCACCATTCAACTAAGAAACACCCCCTCTACAACCTCATTTCCATGATATCAAATGTTTACATCTCATTTTCTCTAATGATCTCAACAACATCTTGTCCTTGATTAACCATCACTGCACTTTCAGATTCCATGCCGATTGAATTGGCACTTTCAAAAAAAATAAATGTAGAGCTACAAACCTCCAAATTATATAAGAATAGATCCAATCAAAAGGTATGCACCCCCTCTACCATGATCAGGTGATCTCAGGCGACGTTGATGTCGGTGTTGCTTCGACGAAATCACAAAAATGATTAACCCAGTCAGCCTTAACTGAAACACTCAAATACACAAAACAACATAACTCTTTCGTGTGTTCACATTTAAAAACTCCAAAAGGGTTCATATTAAGGGTTTAAAATTATTCTCTAAAAATCAAAAGGTTAGAAACACTTCACATTGACCTTTAAGTTACAAAACCACCCAAAGCAAAAATCATTAATCCAAAGGTGAAACCAACCTAGTTTTGATTTGTTAGAACCTTAATAAACTCATCTAGAATCTTTGAATCCGCCTATAAAAAGAAGAGGTAATTAGAGGAAGAAGGGGGGAAGAAAAGGAAGAAAAGAGGAGAAAAATGAGAGAAGAAGAGAAACTTTGATTAAGGTTTAAGAAATCCAATCTAGTTTAAAATTCCAGGGTTCAGTTCTTTTTTGTTGGGTTTGGAGATACGAAGAAAGGGAAGACAGCATTAGAAATCCATTTTTATTTGAAGATTTCAAGCTTGGAAGGTATATTTATAGCTACAAACCTTGAAAATAGAGTCCATGAAACCTGTTGAATTGATTTCTATTGTTTAAATGCAATGTTTTGAATATATTGATATGTTAATGATTGTCTTAGTATGTTATGTTTACATGTTTATTTGATTTGGAACATGTCAAATGTGGTAGTAAGGAGTTAATGTTTTTGTTTAGTTAATGCATTAATTTTAGGTTTTTGAGTTATGTTTTTTTTTTCCCCAAATGTGGTCTTATAAAAATACAATATATATATATAATAAAAAAAATGTTTTTTTGCATGTTTCATACGGCCAAGTCTCTTAAAAATAAAAAAATAAATTATTTTTTACTTAAAATATAGATATATAAAAATATATGTTGTGTTTTAGTATTTTTTACAAAAAAAATATATTAGCATGCATTGTGGATTTAATAACCAGTGTATTGGATCCATGAGAACTTGGTCAATATTTCAATAACTCGTACAAATTTTAATTCATGGAATTAATGGTCAATATTTTGATATAAATGTTGGACCTACAAGTAAGCTGGTGTTTAAATATCAAGAGTTGACCAGAAAATTCTCATAATTATTTTAAATATTCACCAATTTTAATTAGAAATAATTTTTATCATAATATACGAATTGTGGAAAACATTTTTATAATAAAAATTTATTTAGACACATGAACCCATAATAAATCTAAATCTTCAGATTTATTTTCACGAATAAATCTTTATTTCAAGACATAGAAGTTATCAAAATTTTCAAAACACATTCAAACCAAAATTTTCAAATCACATTCAATTAATTTCTTATATTTTAAATTTCTGAAAATACTCGACACTTGGACCCGGAGACCTTTCACTATGAGCGACAAGGATGACCTAGGCTGTATATCTTTTAAAATACTCCTATACAAGATTGACATGTGTCTGCCAAAAGACATGGAGGGAGATAGATGGGCGTTGTTCTCTTGTTTTTCTTTCACCAAGGCTGTCCCCATGTTGTCCCGTTAGGTTTTATTGATAAGGTTTATCATAAGAAAATTTCAAAATGTGTAATGAAAATATTGTACTCTTTGTCTTTTACTGGGGTTT